>OICT01000032.1_pt1 | contig 85833 bp, 85 predicted proteins | sample 1581331 | NCBI WGS metagenome assembly OICT01 (sample SAMEA3882544, study PRJEB24775) | human gut metagenome | biome: human-associated habitat; feature: intestine environment; material: feces | place: Netherlands | collected 2009/2010 | reverse complement strand
ACGGTCTTACGGATATTATGCCCGCCCTGTGTAATGTGGACTTTGCGTCTATGGAACTGCTGCACGCAAAGCTTATACGGGTGACTACCTGCGTGAACGGCTGCCGGTGCGACTATACCATCTGCGGCGATAAGGATCCGTACGTAAAGTCGCATCCCGAATATCGGGATGAGGCGGGCTTCAGGAGAAACAAATAAAAACGCAATGCAAAGGCGGTGAGACAAATGGAAACCTTTCTTGGAATCATGATTCCTTTCTTAGGTACAACGCTGGGCGCGGCCTGCGTGTTCTTTATGAAAAAATCGCTCGGCGATCCGGTGCAGCGCGCCCTTGCGGGCTTTGCCGCCGGGGTGATGGTGGCAGCATCTATCTGGAGCTTGCTGATCCCCGCCATTGAGCAGTCGGAGGGCATGGGCAAGCTGTCCTTCCTCCCTGCCTTTATCGGATTTTGGGTCGGCGTGCTGTTTTTGCTCCTGCTTGACCGTTTGATTCCCCATCTTCATGTGGGAAGTGAACAGGCCGAGGGTCCGAAAAGCAAGCTCGGGCGCACCACCATGATGGTGATGGCTGTTACCTTACATAATATCCCGGAGGGAATGGCAGTCGGTGTGGTGTATGCAGGCTTTCTTTCGGGAAATACGAAGATTACTGCGGCAAGCGCACTGGCGCTGTCCCTTGGCATCGCCATTCAGAATTTTCCCGAGGGTGCTATAATCTCCATGCCGCTCCGGGCAGAGGGGGAACGCAAGGGTCGAGCGTTTCTCGGCGGCGTGCTTTCCGGCGTTGTCGAGCCTATCGGCGCGGTGCTGACGCTTCTCGCGGCGCAGCTTGTGATCCCGGCGCTGCCGTATCTGCTGAGCTTTGCCGCAGGTGCAATGCTCTATGTGGTGGTAGAGGAACTGATACCGGAAATGTCGCAGGGGCGGCACTCGAATCTCGGCACGGTGTTCTTTGCGGTAGGATTCAGCGTCATGATGACGCTTGATGTGGCTTTGGGATAAGGAAGTAAATGATGATTTTACAGGTGATTTTGTAAGGTATAGGACTTGGCGTTCTGCTCATTCTGGTTTGCGCCATCGGTATCCGCAAGGGCGCGGTGGGAATGGCGGTCATTTCGGCAGTGCTGGCGGCAATTATGATGCTTTTTATGAAAATATGAGGTGATAGAAATGCTGTTTCAAACATATGGCGACAGGAGGAATCCTGCCGTGCTGTTCTTTCATGCAATGGGTGTGACAGGAGCGAGCAGCGAACCGGTTGTGAAATATTTGCAGGATCGGTATTTCTGCATCTTACCCACCTCCACCGTTTACTGCGAGGGGCAGAAATATGTCAGCAAGGCGGACGAAATACGGCAGGTGGAGGACTTTCTGCATCGACAGGGCGTGGAGCGGCTGGCGATGGTGGTCGCTTCTTCCATCGGTGCAGACCTTGCCATGACGTTTCTGACGCAGACGAAGCTGCCCGTGGAGCACGCTTTCTTTGACGGCGGGCAGTTCGCCCAAATCGGAAAGGGCACGCGCCGTATCATGACGCCGTTTCTGTATTTTGCCATCAAGAGCCTATATTGGTCGAAGGGCGGTACGCTGAAAAAGATACTGTGGTGTAACGACGATTCCATAAAGTCGTATTTTATAGCCGCAGGGAAAAATCTGACCTATACAAATTTGCGGCGGCAGATTTCGGACAGTCTGGAGGATAAACCCTTTCCGTCACTTCCCGAAGAATTGCAAAGAAATATCTATTTCGAGTTTGGCAGCATAGAAGATCATTTCAAATACCGTCAAGCGGTGATGAACGCCTATCCTTACGGCAATTATCCCGTGTTTGAGGGATACGAGCATATGCAATATCAGATTCGCGATCCAAAGGGGTTCGCCGAAATGCTGGCACACATCGCCGAGCGTGACTGTATGCCGGAACTGCCATTTATCAGAAAGTGAGTGATACCCATGAAATACAAAATCGAGAAAAACACCGTACAGGAGACGCTGATCATTCCGCTGTATGCGCGGAAGGTCTGCTCAGAGCTATACCCGAATCTTTACCGGGACGAAACAGCGGTTCGCCTGATTGACGAGATCGACTACGATTTTTCTGAGGCGGAGAAAAACTCCCACGGTCTGATGCAGCGTTTCGGTTCATTGGAGGTAGCCATGCGGCAGAACGACTTGGCATGGGAGGTGCGCGATTATCTGAAAACCCATCCTAACGAAGCGCTGGTCAATCTCGGTTGCGGGCTGGACAGCACCGGCAGAAGCTGCGACAACGGCAGCTGTAAAATTTACAATCTGGATTTTCCCGATGTCATCGCCGTGCGTAACGAGCTTTTGCCCGCCGTGGAGCGTGAGGAAAATATCCCATGCGATTTGAACAATACCGAATGGTTTTCAAAAATCGACGCCTCCGGCGGCGCGGTGTTCTTTGCCTCCGGCGTGTTCTACTACTTTTTGACCGAGCAGGTCAAAGCATTGGTGCAAAAAATGGCGGACGCTTTCCCGGGCGGCGTGCTGGTATTTGATGCGGCGAACCGGACGGCAGTGAAAATGATCGCCAAAACCTGGCTCAAGAGCGCGAAAATCAAGGACGTGGGCGCATATTTTGCTGTTTCGGACGCGAAAAGCGAGCTTTCTCCGTGGGACAGCCGATTGCAGGTCACAAGCCGCGGCTATATGCTGGGCTACAACGATCTGCGCGACCCATCCGTCAGCGGCTTTTTCCGTTTTCTCGCAAAGGTCGGCGACGACATGATGAAGATGCAGATTGTGAAGATCGGATTCGGAGGCAGAAAATGAAATCGAGTAAAGAAAAACGGGCTCTTATTGCCGGTATGATCGGGTGCTTGCTCTATGTGATCGGCGACTTTTTGTTTGCGGCGACCGGGAAAATCCAAAGCACGGAATCCGCCGGACACCTGCTGGTTCTGGTGCTGGTGCTGGGATTGGTTCTGCTGCGGGAGATGGCGAAATGCGGAGAATGTAAGGAGACAGTGCAATGAAATACTTGGGTATGCCCTTGGGGATGTGGGCACTGTTTGCAGGCTCATTCCAAAAGCAGCTGACGGCTGTGTTTGGTTATGATTCCGATACAGCAAAAGGTATCGCAAAAAACGCAAAACCGAAATACAGTGAGATCATCGCAGACCTGCCGGAGTTTGAAAAGGCCGACCGGTTCAAGATGAACATTGTCAACTGCGCAATGCTCGGTGCGTTTATTCTCTCCATGCCGGAGCGCCCAAAGGTGGACAGACTGACAGATTACTACGCAAAATCCATGATGACAAAGCCGATGAAATGGTTCTGCCGCAAGAGCGGAAAGAGCAAATTCACCGAAAAGGACATTGCAGGTATGAAAGCCACCGCCGCGCTGAGAGCCGCTGACCGCAACCCCTACTCGTGGAATATGGAGCTTTACGAATACCCCGGCGACAGCGGCTACGAGGGACGCTTCACCAAATGCGGCATCTGTGTGCTGATGAAAAAGCTGGGGCTATATGACCTCACTCCCGCGCTGTGCCGTCTGGACTACACCATGAGCGAGGCGGGCGGCGCGACTGACTTTGTGCGGCAGTACACTCTCGCTTCCGGCGGCCCATACTGCGACTGCGGATATAAAAAGAAGGGGTTTGTGAAAGCCAGGACGGAGGCAGGACGATGAAGGAAACCTATCTCTCCCGTGATTTTCGAGAGACTGCGGCAAAATTCACCGTCTCTGTCTCACAATAAAAAAAGCAGGATTGTTTTAAAACAATCCTGCTTTTCTTGTCATAACCGAACAAAACAAAATAATACAATCCGAAAGTCCGTATTTAAATATTGATGTCGGGAAGTTCAATGGGTCCCGAGATGTCGGTTGTAGTCGGTTCAGTGCTGATGGTAATAATATCAGCCGTGCAAAATTCCGTTATTTCAAATGACGGAGCAGAATACTCTTCTTTCATTCTTGTTTCTCCTTTTTTTAAGTCCTGTAAGCTGCGGCGGATTTTCCGTATCGCATCATAGCCTGCGTTAAATCATCAAGAGCAGTACCCTTATATGCACTTGACTGCTGAATAACACTTGCGTATGATTCGACGCTGAAAAGCATTGTGTTGCTGCAAGGAACGCCGTTTTCATAAACCGTAAGCAAAAGCTTATCGCTCAGCTCGTGTGCAAAAAGCTCATTACAATAAACATAATATGTGCCGTCGCCGTTATTCACAAAATCATTTTTGTCATAGGTAAATTTTGTGTTCCTAAATGCGATTTCGACGGTCTTGTTTTCAACGTCCTTAGCGGAAAACTTAGCCCTGAGCATAATTGAATTGTTGAGCACCAAGCCGCAAGTATTCCATTGCGCCGTAGGACTGCTTATCGTTTTGTAATTTAAGTCGCTGATATTCTTGAACTCCTCTGCCCCATTGCTGCCCCAGCTTTTTTGAACAGCGGTCAGCTCGGAATTAACAAGATTATCCGTCTTATACCCTACATATTTCTGTGCCATCGCACCGTAATTCAACAGATCCACAAGCAGCGTGCGAAGCTTTGAGTATTCATCGCTGCTGTATCTGTCGAGCAATGTATAGGCGTACTCCTTGACGCTCAACGCCTTTTCGGGGCTTATGTATTCCTCGTTTCCCTTTTTGGCGTGCAACACCGCAGTAACCTCATCATTCATAAGCTGCGGATTTATACCCTTGTACGAGAATACGTAGTAATCCCCGTTCTGCTTATATTGTGTAGCCTTTTCTTCTTTTCCGTTACATTTAAATGTCATATAGAAATCATCGTAAGACGAAAGACTGCTTTTAGGTACTTTGAAATTCATTGTTATGCTGCTTTCGAGCGAGATTGAAGCCTTGTCAATTGCAAGCGCGGGCTTTTCTTCCGAAGCAGCCTTGTTTTTGTAATAATATGTAACAACCGTACCGTCTGAAACAATCGGCTCATTCAAGCCGTCGGCCTTCACAAATTCATAACCGTAAAGCGATTTTGCCGGCGTCAAACCAAGCTTTGTGCCATACGGAACAGTAAATGTTCCTCCGGCAGTATTCGGTATTTCTGTGCCGTCCTCAAATTTATATTGGATTGAAACTGTTGTGTAACGCTGTGTTTCCGTATTATCGTCCGCTAAGATGTTACCGTTTTCGTCAAGCACCTGAAATGCCACGGTATCACCGTTCAAAAGCTGAGCGTCGGACGGAATTTGATAAATAAGCGAGCAGCTCTTCAGACCTGAATTAAAATCGCTTTTGATGTGGTCCAAAGCACCTATCGGCCAGAAATTCGCCTTATCATTCCAAACGGGAATGTCAAAGGTTTGAGTAGTCTGAAGCGGATTACCCGATGAATCGGTTGCCACGCTGCCGTCGGAATGCCTTATCCACATTTTGAACCTTATCTGCCTTGCTTGCTTATCCGAAACATTTTGAACGACAGTGCGCAGTTCGATTTTTTTACCGTTCATATCGGTATTAAATCTGCTTTTACCGTTACCGCTCAAAAGCCTGCCGCTGCGATTTGAAGTATAAGTATAGTACGAGCTTGTTTCAAGGTCCGTAAAATCAGAGGGACTTGAGTAGGCTCCGGTGTACTCCTTAACCTCAGGCGTGGCAACGTAGAGATCTGCATCCTTGACAAGCTGAGACATTCTCTTGTAGCCCTGCAAGCGGCAAACCTCGCAAAACTGATAATTTGTATCTCTCATTATACACTCGTAGCTTGAGACAAGCATTTTTGAGCCGTAAGCATTGCGGCAGGTATAGGTGTTTCTGAAGCCTAAAAGCTGAGACCATTTTATCTTTGCCGGGTCTTCAACCGAGGAGAGATTCAGGGACTTCAGTTCCTTATCCCCAAGTAAATATCCGTTGCTGTACTCATCGCCGAGGCCGAGCAAGCTATGCCCAAGCTCGTGTGCAAAGGTCTTAGGCGCACGATAGCTGTCTGACGGTGTAATAAAATAGTGGAAGCCGTATTCGCGATTGTTATAGGCACCGCCGAAATCGGATTTTGTATTTACAACCACGGCGAACTGCGCAATATAATCGTGAACATAGTAATACGGTTCATACTCGTTCGACTCGCCGTTAGGCTTCGTCGGAATCGTGTTCGGGTCGGTTGTTTTTTTGATATGAGCATCGTGAATTTTCTCTATAAACTCAGGTCCGATGCATCTTTCCAAAATATGGTTCTTCCATTGGCTTCCGTGGAGATTGTTAGAAATAACCGGAGAATTGTAGCTGTCAACTATAACATCGAAGAAGGTACTCCCCCCGTTATCAAATGTAGACTCTGAGGCTGTGCAGAGGGCGTAAACGTTAAATCTGTCGGCATAGCTGCGATACGGCTCGTATTTCATAGCCTCTTGCCAAAGTCGTTTTACATCATTGATAAATTTACCCTGCTGACTTTTTGTATATCCCTCACCGCAAATGACGACAACCATATTTTCCGTGTCGCTGCGAGTCTTCTGAATAGTGTATACGGGAATGGTAGGATTAGAGTATTTCCCGTCAGCCGAATACCATGGTCCGAGCGTGGGCTGAATGCTTTGCTCGGTGCTGACATTCCAATCGGGATTTGCCTCTTCCGCAGGCTCTGAAATTGTATAATCCGCCTCCTGCTTATTCGGAGCAGAGCCGACATAAGGATTGCCCTGAGTGCCGCTGCCGGATGTTGCGACAAAATACTCGGTATCGAGATAAAACGCAGGTCTTACGCCCAAATCGGAATACCACGGAGCATATCTGCCCACCTCGCCCGACGAGCTGACATAACGCATATCATGATTACAGTCGGTAACGGGAGTGCGAAGCCAATAAGGCCAAGCCATACCGTCATTGTTGTATGCGACATAATAGCCTTTAAGATTTTTCCACACGGCGTTAGCCTGTTTTACATCGAGAAGGAACACCTTTTCGGTCGTGGTTTCAAAATATGAATCATCATAATTAGCCACAGCCTCCGAAATATCGGTGTAGTATAACAAATCGGAATTTGCGTCGCCCTCAACAATACCCTTATTGTATTCGGGATGAGAGACAAGAGAACGCTGGGTAACGGTTTTCATAGCGGCAATTTCCGACTTTGAAAATTCATTTAAAAAGCCCGCTTTATTATTATAGGCCCCTGTTCCGCTGACATAACCATCCTTCGGCGGGTTACCGCAAAGCCAATCGACCTTACCTGCAGCCGCAGTTGAATTGAGCCAGGAACGCATATTGCTGTCTCTCCAATAATTTGAGCCGTAATCGGCGCGCTTATAGCTTCTGCTGTGCGATTTCGAATTGCTGTTGTCGTTTGTCTTGGCATCATACGCAAGAGTGTCAACAATTCTGTCTGCAAGCATAAGCGGACCGTTATCATCAATACTCACGCAACGCCAAAGAATCGAGGCATTATTATATGTTCCCATTTTGACATAATCGCCCACTTTAATATCAGGCTTTGACGCCGCCTGAGCGAACATAGGCAGCAGCGAAACAGCCATGCACATCGTAAGCAATACTGCCGTCAGTTTTTTTACCATTAACTCAATCCTTTCCAAAGATATTTGCTTTTATTATATATGACTTGGTTATAGATGTCAACACAATTATCGTTAAACTTTTGTCAATTATGGCAGTTGCCTCTCATAATAAAATGCTTTCCGCAGCGTTAACATTCAAGCTTTCCTTTTGCCGCTTATATATGACGAAAAAACGTCTGATTTGCCCTTAAACACAAAAAAGCACCCTCCACTTTCATTTAAAAAGCAGAGAGTGCTTAACATGGTTAAAAACAATTCACTTGGCCGCAAAGGCCGCAAGTATCAGCTGCAAATTGAGCTGATAATTTTTTCCGCGTCAAACGGCTCGCCGAAATGATTTCTATATTTCGACGTTAATATATATACCGTTACCTTATCGCTGCTTTCCGCTACGATACTGAAATATGACGAAGACTGCATTTCAAATTTGTCTGTGTAATTACAGTATTTATATCGGTAATCGCCCTTTGTTCCGTCTGTATATTTAATGCTTTTTCCGCCGACCGAGGTCTCCCTTAACAGTTCTTTTTCAAGCCTTCTCTTAATAAGCTTTCGCGAAGCCGCCGTTCCGCCGGTATACTCATATACGGTAGCTGTATAATAGTTATAGCTGCCGTCGTTTTTGGAATAATTATCAACAGTATAATAACCGCTTAAAAAGCCGTTTGAATACAGCTCGTTATCCGAACGCTCAGCCTCGTAATCAGACAAATCGACAAAATTACCCAAGCTGTATTTACTCTCGGCGGCTTCTTTATAGCTGCTCGTCTTTTCGCTGCCAGAATTTACAAATACCGCGGCAAAAAACGACACGGAGAAAACCACGCAGAAGGCCGCTATACATAAGGAGCTTATCTTAAGCGCGGATTTTATTTTTGCGTCATTGACAAAAAAGTAAGCGATATAGCAAATTATTCCGGATATTAAAATTATGCTCGGTATAATCAGTTCAAAGGTATCAACAACAATATATATCGGTGTTGTTGTTACTTGGCTTTTGACAAAAGCCCAAAGAAGCCCCAATAACACCACTGCAATTAAAATGACGACGAGATTTTTAATTGATTTCTTTTTATCCATATTAACCCCCGCTTTTTATAAGTAACAGAATATGTGTTACTTCCGCAACATATTGTATGTATACAATATGTTACATTGCTTTTTTTGTTTTGTCAACAGCGGCTGCTTTTAAGAACGATAAAGGAAATTAAATGCACTTTACCGACAACCAAACACGGTATACTCTGCCGCTTTTATTACGGCTTGTTCACACACAACGAAAATGCAAAAACATGACATAGCTTTTGCTATACCCTGTTTTTTATGGCAAATGACTCTAATTTTGATAGAAACCCGTTAAGGGGGTGCAATTACAGTTTGGAGGGGGGCATTTTAATTTTAAAGGGGTGCAACCACAGCCTTAGGAGGTGCAACTATTGCCGATTGAACTACTATTTAGAAAAAATATAGCTGTGCTATGCTATACAAACTGAAATTGTCTATTTCCGTTGCCATACCATTACATAATCTCTTTCACCGGTAGCTTCATCAATGCCATTGCGCCGGATTTCAAACCCTTCTCTTTGATAAAAAGATATTGCCCGTGTATTTTTTTGATATACATTTAAGAGCAATGTGTTTCTTTTTTCCTTTACGTAGTTTAGCAAAATTTTACCTATACCTTGAGATTGCATTTCGGCAGAAACAAAAACACCTTCAATGTATTCGTCACTCAACCCTATAAAGCCCTGTATTTCCTGCTTATCCTCGTAGACATAGACTGTTGCCTGCAATAGCAGTTTTTTTACTAACTCAAAATTACTTTTCCAATATTGAGCAGAGATAAAATAATGTGACTTTATATTTGTATCCAACCATATATCTGCAACTTTATTTATATCCGCTTTTCGTAATTCTCTAATCATAACAGTGATGCCCCTTAAAAATCCGATTTGTCGAAATCATAGTACCATAATGCAGACTGACAAACAAGAAAATTCCACCGTAATTTTGATAAAATTACGGTGTATTGTGGCAGAGAGTGAGGGATTCGGCTCACTTCGTTCGCCCGCGAGTTTGCTACGCAAACTATCCTATTATAGACTTCTTTTGACAAGACTTCGTCTTGCAAAAGATTGTAAGGGTTCGAATCCCTTTTTAATTTAAAGTAAAAACAGGACATAGCTTTTGCTATGTCCTGTTTATTGGCGGAGAGTGAGGGATTCGGCTCACTTCGTTCGCCCTCGAGTTTGCTCCGCAAACTATCCTATTATAGATTTCTTTTGACAAGACTTCGTCTTGCAAAAGATTGTAAGGGTTCGAATCCCTTGCTGTCTTATCAACAAAAAAATAAAGGGTATAGCAAACGCTATACCCTTTATTCTTGGCGGAGAGTGAGGGATTCGAACCCTCGGTCCCGTTAGGGATTACCTGATTTCGAGTCAAGTTGCCAAAACCGAACTTGACGGAATTTGACGGAAGATTAGAGAAATTACAGTAGCCTGAAAACCGCCGTGTTTCAAGGCTCTTGGGACTTTTTAGACATCCAAACCACGCAAAAATCAATGTCGCAAATGAACGGTGCTTTTTCCCAAGTTCTAATAAAATTCTAAATGAAATTATTAGAACTCACCATAGAACAAGACCGATTTTCGCCATAATTTTACCCATTTGTCAGTGCAAAATTAACCCCCTGTTCCGCCGCACAACACACAAAGTCATGTGATAAAATAGTCTTATTTAGAATTATTTAATTCATAATATAAATCAAAATTTTCTGTTGAGCGAATACGATATTGCTCTTTGAGAATAGCGAAATCTCGATCAACAATTTCCGCAAGATTAGGCTCATTATCGGAAATATCAATATTACTTATATTGCAGATTTCAGTAAAAACATTTCTTACAACATAATAAATCATCATAGATATTTCAAAATATTGAAGTAATGGATATTTAACATGTATTGTACTCCCATGCGTATATCCGTGACACATTTTGTACAGTCGTTTTATTTCATTTAAAGAATCAGATTGTGTATCGTTGGATTCTCGCATCAGATAATCAAAAATTCTGTATATTGAATATCTGTTGTTTTCAGTTGAATTATAAGCGACTATGCTGTCCAGCCAACCATAGTGTAAATAATCAACCTTACTTTTGGACGATTGATTTTTTCGTTTTTCATATAGTTCATTAAATTTTTCAGGATATTTTTGGCTGCAACAAGATTGCTCTATCTCAAAGTTACTAAATTCATCATAAGCCTTAATAGCCTCTGGATGCTTTTGCAGAATAAGTGTTTTTATGTACAACTCAATCATACCTCGGCACAGAGGATATGCATTACTTAGAAAGTTGTTTTCCATCAAAGTTAAGGCGGATAAAGCGGTACTTACTATGTCGCCATAATTAACAGCCAACCGATTGGAACTATTATTCAGCAATAGAACGGATTTCATGCACATGGCAAACAAGTCATAAGGTACAGGAAAATACAAAAATTCATCACCGATTATCAGTTGTTTTTTTCGGAAAAATGCACTGCCGTATTGACGAAGTTTAATCTTTTCTATTGTTTCTTTAACTATCTGTTTTTGATATGATTCACTTTTTTCGTTGTTGCGGATTTCTTCCTTTGAGAGGAAGATAGAGTGATGACGGTGTATTCCGACAATCATTCGACATATATCATATTCGGGAGTTTCATCGCGTCCTGTAACAATTCTTTCGCTATTAAAATGGAAATTATAATATTCCAAAAGCTGTATACCCAGTTTAATAATAACAGAACTTTTTATTTTTATTAAGAAGCTGCCGTTTATTTTGCCTTTAAATAATAGCTTTAAGGTTTTATTAGTTTCTTCGTTTATTACATTTGGATTAAACATATTTGGATTGATTGGCGGAATAAGTGAATTGTTCATAGAAAGTTCCTCTTTAAATTGATGTGAGTATTATACCATAAGTCATAATGACATTCAATTAAATTTACAGATTTATTGAACTTAAATACTGTTATCGCTATATTAAATATTGAAAAAGCGAGTTTGATGTGATATACTATATCCGTTAAATTATATCCTTTCTACGAGGTGCGCTTTATGGCTGTCAGTTACAAAAAACTTTGGAAACTCTTGATTGACCACGATATGAAGAAAAAAGACCTTGCAAAGGTTGCCGAGATAAGCAATTACACCATTACCAAAATGAGCAAGGGCGAGAACGTTACTGTCGAAACTCTCGGCAAAATCTGCGCCGCCCTTAATTGCGGTGTAGATGACATTATGGAGTTTATCCCCGATGAAACAAAGGGGGATAAATAATGGCGTTGGAAAATAAATTAGGAATTACTTCTGCTCCGGAGCTTGCCGAGGCGGAAGAAAGAATCAGTAAAAAGAAAGCTATCGAACTTTTTGAAAACGGTATTCTCGATAAATTAGTGGCGGGTAAATTTGAATCTCTAAAAGCAATCCACAAGTATCTGTTTGAAGATATCTATGATTTCGCAGGTAAAATCCGCACCGTAAATATTTCAAAAGGTAATTTCCGTTTTGCACCGCTGATGTATTTGGAAGCGGCTCTTGTAAATATCGATAAAATGCCGCAGTCCACTTTTGATGAAATCATCGAAAAGTATGTAGAAATGAATATCGCTCATCCTTTCCGCGAAGGCAACGGCAGAAGTACACGTATATGGCTCGACTGCATTTTAAAGAAAGAGATTGGAAAAGTAGTCGATTGGAGTCAGGTCGATAAAGAGGATTATCTCCTCGCAATGGAACGCAGCCCGATTAAAGATATCGAAATTAAGCACATCCTAAAAAATGCCTTAACTGATGATATCAACAGCCGTGAAGTCTATATGAAAGGCATCGACCACAGTTACTATTACGAGGGATATACAACATTCAAGACGGAAGAACTTTGAAAATTGTAATGTAGAAGATTTTATGATAAACAATCGTAACCGTGAAACAGAATTATGGGAGGCGGCAGACCTTTAATGTAGCGATTCGTAATAGAAACCATAGATAAGAAAAGTCAATAATTACGAATGTTAAAATAGACGATAGGAATTGGAAACGCAGAAGAAAAATGGTTGTATTAAATTTTTACGGAAAAATTGAACCAATATGCATATCAGAGAAACTTGGGTTGTACATATCGAATCTTCCAAACGAAGAACACAATGAGTGGAGAGGTGATTTAGCTTGCGAACTCGAATTAGCGTTTAGGGCTGACAAAATCTATCAAGAAAAACTCGGAACAAATTACCCCTGCAAAATAATCAACTTGTTTCAAAAACTATTTCCAGAGGATTTGATACCTAAAGCATTTACCAAGGAGCATTTTGATAAAATTTCAGCCCAAATGATTTGTATTTACCAAGATTATGATTACTCAGACATGCCTCTTGGCGGATGGGATACAAATTGTTTTGATGGACGGTTTTGTGAAGAAGATTATTCTGAGAAAATTATTGATTTTATCAATTTCATTGCTTCTTTGGATGAAACTCAATATTTGATTCCCAAGCCCGTTCCCCAATGGACTTTCTCCTCCAACCATGATGAAATCGATCATTATCGTATTTTCTGGGGTGGTGATTCTGCAGAAAACTATATTTCTACTTTGCAGGAGTGGGGAAAGATATTCGATGGTTTTTTGTGTTCAAGAAATGACTACTTGCTTTTTGATTACTTGGTCAATATGCTTCATAAGGACAACGAATACAATGAATATCATCTGCTGAAAGCATTTTCCTTATGCCAACTTTTTCTCGAGAAAAACAGGGAAAGTGAGCTTGATACTAAGTTACCACTATTTTTTGAACCGCACAATTTAGAAATTAACACAAAACGACAGGCGGAACTGTTCCGAAAAATGAGAAACAAAATAGCACATGGTGACTTTCTTGCCTTTGAAATTATTATTGAGACATATGCTTCCGAATTTATGGATGGTCGATTTGCATTTGACTATTCAGAGTACAGTCGAAAGAATTGGGTTATACAGCATGTTTGTTGTGAACTTGACAATATTATTCGGAAATTGCTGTGCATGCTTTTGTTCAACAGGAATGAGCTAGAGAATATCAAGAATTATACTTGTAAAGAAATCAGAAAATAACAAGACGGGAAATTATATCTGTTCAGGACAAAAAACTACGAATAAAGAAAAAGCTCGGCTAAAATGAGTAAATCTCATATTTTAGCCGAGTTTCTTCATCTTATTGTTTTGAAATGTCATAAATTCTATTTCGACTTCATATTGAAATGTCATGTTTTTTAATGGTAAAATCCATTGAAAAGTCATTTTTATAAAATCTAAAAATTAATATTGTCCATATTACACTATTATTAAATATGGACTTATATTGGAAACTTCTGATATCAGCCAAGGTTTTACTTATTTAAAGTCTTCGAAAAGTGTAGAAATACGCAAAATTTCCGAAGGCGAATAGATACAATCATTCAAGCGAAAAGAATCTGTTTGATAAAAAATAAAATTAACGCTACATTTTTTTTGCAATAACGCGACTAAAAGTGTTTTGATCGGGTTTGAAAAAAGATTATCTAAAGGTCGAAAAAGAATTTAATATTAGCGATATATTAAAAGCAAAACGTAAAAAATAAAATTTTGGACGGTGAGATTATCACTGTCCATTTTTTATGTAAAAAGTAATATTTCTCTGGACTTATTCGGGAACTGGTGGTAATGTGTTTGATTGCTGATAATGAGTTGAAATTAGTAATTGATAGTAGATAATAGCAAATAACAGCAAAAAATATCCCTGCGTCAATTGACATTTGAAACAAATTGCGGTATAATATAATTTTGTGGGGTGATGTGATGAACAAGGCGGAAAAATGGGTATCTATGTCGGAAATATGCAATCATCTTGGATTTGGAAAAGATACCGTAAAAAAGTTAATTAAAGAGCAAGGACTACCCGCTTATAAACCGGATAATAAAATATGGAAATTCAAAATAAGCGAAGTCGATGAGTGGATGATGACCAAACGAATCGGTAAGAGCGCAGTGACAGGAGACGAAAGAGATGTATAAGACAATTGACTTGTTTGCGGGCGCCGGCGGACTGAGCTTGGGATTCAAACAAACTGGACGATTTGAAATTGTTGCTGCAGCGGAGATTAACTCTAATGCAAGAGCTACATACAAAGAGAACATACCTACTAATCCCAGCAACTTTAAATTCATTGATAATGTGATTGGGTGCGATTTCAGAGCGTTGAGCGAAGAACTTGGAGGTATAGAAATTGTAATCGGAGGCCCCCCTTGCCAAGGATTTTCGAATGCTAATAGGCAAAAAAATCAACTTATAAATATGAATAATGCGCTTGTCAAGGAATATTTCAGAGCGATAAAAGAAATACGACCCATAGCGTTTGTGATGGAAAATGTGAGTATGCTTGAATCAGACACACATCGATTTTACGACTCCTATAATGATCACGATGAAATAGAAGCATTGCGAACTCAGGGGTATGCAATACCTATACGGGATGATGAAATATTTATATCAAAAGACAATTTTATCGGATTTGATATGCTGGATATTGCAATGCATATAGAAACTGTCGAATCGATAATCTTGCCAAACGAACTTTATGTGCTTATTCGAGTGCTAAATAAGAATAAGAACAATAAAAAAAGACTTCCCAACTTTCTGAAAAAGAACAAGAACCAATTAATAAAGCAAATTGATAAGTATATAGAGATAGAGGATAATCAAGATTCGCATAAAATTCGAATATGTGAAATGCTTCAGATAATAAAGGCTGTTTTGCCGGAGGCAGAAGCAATAAGAGAGTGTGCAGAGTTGTCTTCATTGGTAGAGTTGCAGAAAAATCTGATTTCTATAAGAGAAATCTATCAAAACAGACTAATCGGCGACTATAAAAAGGATACCGATAATAATGTGGTGTTTGCAACCCAATCATATTCTGTAATCGATTATATAAATGCTATATTGGGTAACCAATATATTCAAAAAGGCGCAACTCTTAACGCAGAATGGTTCGGTGTTCCACAAGAGCGCCGCCGCCATATCATTATAGGATTGAGAAAAGATGACGAAAAGGAAATCGAGATATCATTCCCAACGGAAAGTGTATGCGATAGTCATTATACGGTAGCTGATGCTATAATGGATTTAGCTGAATATCCGGTTAGTCTTGAAAAAACATGCGATGATATACCCTACACAGAAGATTCGTTATCTGAGTATGCTCGAGAAATGAGACTAGGTAGCACAACAGTCAAAAATCATATTGCAACTAAAACAACAGAAACAGCGATGGAACGATTTAAAGCAATTGAGCAGGGGAAGAATTTTCATAGTCTCGATGCTAAACTCAAAACAACATATTCTGATCCAACACGAACACAGAATACTATATATCTAAGACTCGATCCTAATGAGCCGAGTGGAACTGTTGTTAATGTGCGAAAGTCGATGTGGATACATCCTACATTAGATCGTGCTGTTACTGTAAGAGAAGCTGCGAGGTTACAATCCTTCCCCGATAAATTTAAATTTATAGGAACAAAGGATTCTCAGTATCAGCAAGTAGGAAATGCTGTTCCCCCAAAACTTGCGAGAGGCATAGCAGACATAATATTAGGATTAATACAATGAGAAGAATTGCAAATTATTTGAAAAATAATTTGCAATTCTTTTTTGTTTTTTGCAAGATGGAAGGGTACTGAATTAACAAAATAATAAAATTATATAAAAAATAATTTCAAAATAATATTGACAAACTGGTACACTTGATGTAAAATAAAAACGAAATAACTCGAAAGGATGAATAATATGCCAAACACAGAAACGAAAAGAGATAAGTTTATTCGCATTGCAGAGGCTCGCACTAACAAAATTATATCTATGGTACAGCTACTTGGTAATTGTGCAAATCCCGCAAGTTATGAATATACCGAAAAAGATATATCGGATATTTTCGGTGCAATTGAAAAAGAATTAAAGATTGCAAAAATGAAATTCACTTCCACAGATGACAAGCCGACGAAATTCAAGCTAGAACGATAAAGGAGGATTACTTATGCCTGCTATGACACAAATTCCGCAGAACTATAAGAATAATGTTAATTGGATCCTTGGCGCATATACCGATGCTGGAGTGAATTTCCCGAATGGATTTCAAAAAGATGCAATTCAAAATGCTGTGGGTGCTCGTAAAACGGATAAATGGAAGAACTGGTCATGCGACATTTCCTTCATAGAAAATGAACATGGTCGCTTTGTTGTAGTTGAAGACTGCGGGACAGTCGGTTTAACAGGCAAAAACACTCCCTCGGAAGAAATTAATAAAATGATGGCACAAGAAAAAACTCTTCCGAGCACAGAAAGACTTTCTCGTTTTACTTCTATGTTTAATTCCGGCGGTAACACAACGGGTGGCGGTTTGTTTGGTGCTGGTAAGAGCGTTTACTCTGTTGCATCATCCACATATACCTATTATTTTGATTCTTTGCGCGAGGATGGCAAATATGTTGCTAATATAAATAAGTGCGGTCAAGTTATGACTGTTGCATTGGAAGAAGATGCGGCGAAAAAGTACATTTTTGAAAGAACTGGTTTGCAGTCAAAGAAAACCAATGGTACACGAGTTATCATAGAGGAACCTAAAGAAGAACTGGTTACATCTATTCAGTCTGGAGAAATAATTCCTTTTATTCAGGAATCTTGGTGGCTTATAATTCAGCGTTTTGACGAAACTTCATGTATTTCTGTAAACGGCGTTCCGGTAACTGTGCCGCAGGGAATAAAAACCGGAACACGCACATTTGAACTGCAGACCCCCGAAACTTATGCAACAGACTATAAAGTCAAACACTTTGGATTATATCTCTTTGAAAACGGCGATAATATTTGGGAAGGTGTTTCATATTATCGCAAGGGTATGAAAATTGGTGAAATAGATTTAAAGGACATCCCTGCGAGAATTGAAGGTAAATTTTGGGGATATATTGAGGTTGATAAATTGTGGGAGGATGCTTTATCTGATATAGAAGATAAGGTGCATTTTGGCGTTAGCAAAGGACAAAAAAGAACGACCACTTATCAATATCTGAAGAATTACTGTAATGATAAAATTAGAGCGAATTTGGTTGAATGGGGATTCATTAAAGATAAGGAGAATGAGGATAAGAAACTGCGGGACGAACTGAAACAAATAGCAGAAGATATTCAGGATTTATTTGATAAACTTGGATTTGAAGATCTTGGGAAGGGACCCCAAAAGGCTGATTTTGATGTTCGTTGGCAAGATATTGTTTACCCTGTAGAGAATACGGAAAGAGTAACAACAGGTGATGAAGTCGCATTTTCTGTAAGAATTAAAAGTTCATACGCTGCAGATAAGCGATTTGAATACAGCCTTAATGTGGTTAATCCTAAAACCGGTGATGTTCTTTCTCAAATTAAGAAAGAAAAAATCACGGTAAAATCCAACACGGTTGTAAAAAAGGACTTTGTGTTTAAGGTATCTAAGGAAAATTCTGAGCAGAATTCCGAAAATCGTATTGTTCTTGTTGTTAAGGTTATTGGTAGTGGAAAAGAAAAGAAAAAAGAGCTACCATTTTTCTATGACATTGATAAACCTGATAACAGCAGGAATTGTGTTAATCTTGTACTTCACGCTTGTGAATTTCCTCGGCAGAATTGTCGTAGAGTGAACTTCGGTGAGATGCTAAAAAATGTTTGTTATCGTATCAATAATAAACGTAATCACGAATTAAAATATCGCCTTAATATTAGCGTTCATAATGCGAGTGATGTTACTTGTCCCAAAATAGTAGATATCGCCTCGTTTACAGGATCTATTAAACCTTTTGAAGAAGAGATTACCCCTTGCGTTGACGAAATAATATTTGAAAAAGCGGTGTATGAGCAATATCTCAATTCGGGTGTTTTAGAACTTCGTGCACGGCTTATTGCTAACGAGGATGACGAGGAATACGAAAAAGGCGATAAAATAACATATTATTATTTTAAGTTGTTCTTGAATTCTGATGAAAAGAACGGTAAAAATGATGCCTTTGATGTAATAAGTATTGACAATCCGGAAAATTACAAACGCTCTTGGTTTACTCCTGGAACAGGCAGAACAATATATTTGAACGTAGGTCATACTGCATATCTTAATGTTCAGGATTTTCCTGATATCCAACATGAATACTTGCGAGAACAGATGCTAAAACAATACGTCCTATTGTATCTTGCCGAAGGAAAATATGATATGTTTGGCGAGCAAGGAAGCAATTTTGCAGAATTGGAACCTCAAGAAGCAGCGGATAGAGTTATTGAAAAAATTGAGCGTGTTTACTCGCAAAGTTTACGGTGAGGTGTGAATTATGGGACATATAGTTGCGTTAGATGCCGAAGGACATTTAATATATGAAGGACTTCTTTCCTCACAAGAAAAGGCTACGATAGACGAAATTCTTAATGCACTACAAACAGAGATCCCACAGATCGAATCAGATTTGGAAAGTGTATATGGGAAAAGTGTTTGGTATAAGTATAACCTTGGATTGTTTTTGAGTGAACTTCTTGAAAAATACGATATTTCTATTGCAGAGCGCCGTCGCTTTTGGGATGAAATAAAAACTTTTGCTACTAAAGAAAATCGCAAGCGTGATGAAGGAACCAATTCTGTTCATCGAAGTTTTTATCAGCAGTGCTTTATTCTATCACAACAGGATAAAGATGTGGTTGAGAAACTTACTTGGCGGCAATGGCAAGATCTGCTGGATCGTGTATCTAATCGTGAGGATAAGCGTATTTTTGAGTGGATTAGGAATAAAAGCGAAAAAATTCGAGAGGATGATTGGCGTGAGTTTGAAAAAGGGCTATACCTATACTTAAAGAGCAAAGACACTTCAGTATTTTCAGATCAAGAATTGTTTGAGATATACAATTCAATATATGCGATGGGCGTATATTGGCGAATAGCATTTGCTCAATTCTCTAAGGATTTCCCCAAAAGTGCAAAAATTAAAACTAAATCGCGCAGATCAAAAAAATATCAAGAAACATGTTTTAAGTTAAAAAAAGAATTAAAAAAGCCATTGGATGATAGTGTTTTTGAACAAGCTTTTGAACAAGCAATGGTGTAAAAGAAATTATGGTACGGATAGATATTAATACAATCGAAAATTTAGAAAAAGCAGAAACACTTTGCATTATAAAGTATATGCTACTTACACATCTTTTGAAATGAACGGAAAGCATTATCTACAAATAGATGCTTATAGTAAGAACGATAGACAAACTCCCAGAAAAATTAGTCAAAATTTTCAGTTCGATGAAAGTACTGCACACTATTTCATTGAACTATTACAACGAGAATTTGATTTATAAGAAAATTTAAGGACTATATTTTGGGGGGAATTCTTAAAATCTTATTTTTCTTTTGGCTTCTTCTCTAATTAGCGGAACGATTTCTTTTTTGCTTGCTAAAAATCAAACGAAATCAGAAAACAGAAAGTTAGTATTATAGAACAATCACGAAATTAAAAAATTAATGGAATAACATAAGGTTGACGTTGATTCTATTGACGAAAAACACAAGCTGGGAATGCAAGCTAAAGAAAAAGAGCTTGAATATATTGTAAAATATAATGTTACCGCAAATTAAATTACAGGTATTTTTAATGATATTCTTGGTAGCGCTATTAATTTACTTGAAATACAGGAAGAAATCACAAAAAAGATACTTGATAGTTTTGGGAATGAATCTGTAAATAAGTAATTTTTATAATAGAATAAGAATCACACCCAATATCGAATTGTGAGTGCGATTCTTATTCTTATTATTATGATTATTTATTCGACAATAATGTTATTAATAATAACATAGATATTGTGATTCGACACATTATATGCTATAATTATAAATATACTGTGTTTGATAATTTGATACAATTGAGTTTTTAAAATGACCATCTATTGATACCTTTAAGGACAAATGAAATTGTGTGCAAATATTATAATTGTTAAATAACAAGTAGGAAGTGACAAAATGGGAAAAAAAGTATATAAAATTTCTGATTTTGATGATTTAGAAGATTATATGTCTGCTATTTCATCCGCTAAATTTAAGAATTTTCATAATAACAGAACTTCCACTGATGCATATCAGCAACTTAAAACTAACTTAGAACCAACGCAGGAAAATGTTGTTTCTGGTGCAATGTTAACTGAGATAAATAATAGTATTTCAAAACTCAAATCTGAAATAGATGGCGCTAAGACAAACGAAGAAAAAGAAATTATTTTACAGCGTTTTTTATCATCGGATCATGTGCTGTTTTTAAATGATCATGGGTCGAATCATATTGATAAAGTCATAGAAAAAGCATTTGAAATACTTAAGAATATAAATTTCACTGTACCTCTTAATGAATTTGAAATTTTTATTCTCTTATGCGCTATACAAATACATGATATTGGTAATGTATATGGACGAGTTGAACACGAAAAAAATTTAAGTAGCATATTTGAGACCGCCTGTAATAACATTATTATTGATACACCAGAAAAAAGAGTTATTAAAAATATTGCTATGATGCACGGCGGCAAAAATAAAAATGGGAATAAGGATACTATATCCGCATTGTGTTCTGTGGAAGAAATTTGTGGTATGACCATTAGAACACGTCTTTTGGCAGCTGTTTTAAGATTTGCAGATGAATTATCAGATGATTGTACTCGTGCCAATAGAGTTGCCTTAGATTTAAATCTTCTAGGAATCAACAGTGAGATATATCATAAATACTCTCAGGTATTGCATACGGTAAATATAGAAAAGGATTCCGATAATCAAGATTATCATATTTTATTAGTTTATGAATTGGAAGCTAAAATGTTATCCGTAGAATACGATATGGGGAACACAAAGAAATTTTTACTCGATGAGATATATGACAGAACTTTGAAAGTGGAACAAGAACGTCGTTATTGTATGAAATTTATGTGTCCTTTTATTAATATCGGAAGAATAATTGTAAAAATTAATATATATGATGATAATTCTTACCAGATAGATAAAATTTCATATTGTTTAGAAGATACTACTTATCCAGACAAGCCCTTAATTGGCAATATAACAGAAATACAAAATGATGTTCCTTCCGGAATAGAAGAACTAAGAAAAATAAGGGAAAAAGGAGTAAAAATATAAATGTTAAAAGATAATCCTTTTAAAATCACGACCCCTGAAGATATGACTGCAGAAGAAACTGTAAAATTATTTGTAGATGTTTTTACTGATTTTTATCAGGTTACAAACCCAGGTCATGTAATAATGAAAGGTCCTCGAGGGACGGGAAAAAGTATGATGTTAAGGTTTCTAGAACCTGATTGTCAATGTTTAGCAAGAGAAACGGAAATATCTAAGCTTCCTTATATTGCAATATATATTCCATTGAAAAATACTAATTTTTCGCTAGCTGAATTGAAAAGATTTGATAATAAGCATGCAGACGCTGTGTTAAATGAGCATTTAATGGTAACACATTGCTTTATTAAAATATTCACAGATATAAAAAAATGTATTAGCAATAATTGTGATTTTAATAAAATTGCTACGTTTTATAATAATAGTTTTTCTCCTATATTAGGATTAGAAAAAAAGGATATCAGTGAAAAAACTTGTTGTGATGAAATTATAGATATAATCATATCGCAACTTAATGATGTTTATCGCCAGTTAATGGACTATATTAAAAAAAGTGCTTTTGTAAACGATATTTTACCTTATACTGGTCCACTTTTTGATTATAATGATTATTTAGTACCTTTAATGAGCGATTTATCTGATACAATATCAGAAACAAACGCATCTTTATTCCTTTTGCTAGATGATGCTCATTTTCTGTCAGAAGTGCAAACAAAAATATTAAACACTTGGGTAGCCTCCCGCAGTAGTCGTAAAGTAAGCTTGAAAATATCTACTCAATATAACTATAAATCGTATTATACTATAAATGGGGCTACTATTGATACTCCTCATGATTATATCGAAATAGATATTGCGACTATTTATACTGAAGGCAATAAAAATGCAAAATATACTTATTACAGAAGAATAAAAGATATTGTTTCTAAGCGATTAGACCTATACTCAATAAGTACATCTGTTGAAGATTTTTTTCCTGTTGATAAAGCACAGGAAGAAAAAATTAAAAAAATTGAAGAAGAATATATTAAAAAATTTGATGAAGGAAAAGGCTTTGGAACCAATAGAACAGATGATGCTCGTAGATATGCTCGGCCTGATTATATTAAAAGCTTATCGGGGACTAGTAAATCCAGTTATACTTACAGCTATGCTGGATTTGATCAATTAGTTAATATTTCATCTGGAATAGTTAGATATTTTTTGCAACAAGCATATACTATGTACGCAAAACAACAAGCAGTGTTAGGAAATAACAAAGAGGTATTATATATATCAGATTCGATTCAAAATGCCGTTGTACGAGAGATGGCCAATAATGCTTTGTTTGACGAATTGGAATCGTATACATCTGAAGGGCATGAATTAGCTTACCCAAAAGAAGATATACAAAAACTATCTAATTTAATACAAGGGTTGGGAGCATTATTTAGAAAAAATTTATTATCTGAAAAGCATGAACGGCGAGTTTTTTCTATAGCTATAAGCGATACACCATCCGATGAAGTTGAAAGAATTTTAGATATAGGATTACAATTAGGATATTTTCATAAATCAACAATAGGTAGAAAAAATTCCGGAAGTATTGGAAGAATACGTCTATATGTTTTAAACAGAAGACTGGCTCCGATTTGGACGTTGGACCCCAATGGTTTTGCAGGATATTTATTTGTTAAAAACAAGGTATTGCAAGATAGTATTGCAAATCCGCTTTCTACTATTAAATACTTCGATGAAAAATATAAACAAAGTGATGATTCAATTCAGTTGACACTTTTTGATATGAATGATACATCATCTATCTTAACAGAAGAGGGAGAATTCAATGAAGAAAATTAATATTAGGAACTTGAATTCAGCAATACAAGAAGAATATGATATTTTTCTATGTTCAGCAAGCTTTGAACAGAGATGTTTGTCCATTCCTTCAAAACTTAAAACGAAAAAATTTAAAAAAGTTATAATATTAGAGAATAAGAATTATAGTAAAATTATCGAAGATAATGCCAAAGAATTATATAAACTATATCCTAATAGCGGTACTCTCATTAGCGTGGAGTATTCAAATTCATTATTATTAGCTGATACTATAGCAAAAATGATTAACTCGGTTTCAGGACGTAATTTTAAGGTGTTAATTGATATTACTACTTTTACTCATGAAGCCTTAATGATCTGTCTAAAAATTCTTAATATAAACAAGAAAGTAAAGTCTGTAGTGTGTTTATATGTTAATGCTATGGAGTATTGCCCAGGGCAAGAAATTGATAAAAAATGGCTTAGTCAGGGCTGTGAAGAACTAAGGCCAATCCTTGGTTATCCTGGACTTTTGCTTCCATCGCAGAAAACTCATTTGGTGGTAATTGTGGGATATGAATTCAACCGTGCATTTGACATGATAACGGAAGTTGAACCAAATTCAATCACTTTAGCTTATGGTTCTCCAGACAAAGCTCTGACAGAAAAAGATAGAGAAGCAAATGAATTTTTTAATGGATTAGTACAAAAAATGGCTTTTGAATTTTCGAGTATTGAAAGTATAAGCGTGTCTTGCAATGACCCAAGACACATGGCACAACAACTAACACAAATCTATATAGATCATTGCGATGAAAATATAATCGTAGTTCCGATGAACAATAAAATGTCTACGGTAGGTGTTGCCTTGGCCGCAATGCAAAATGAAAATGTGCAAATTTGTTATGCTCCGGCAGTTATTTATAACGAATCAAATTATTCATTACCAGGAAAAGATTGCTATATTTTTGATTATAAATGATTATAAAATAATCGGTCATAATTTATGTAATAGTAATATGGTTTAAATGTTATACCTCTCGGAATCCAGTTGCATTTAGATGATATATTTGGAAACTTGAAAATTAGTGAAATAAAGTCTGGACTTGTTGCCTCTTTTGTGATATGTGTTTGTATTACAAAGGAGGCAATTTTTATGACAGCAGTTGAAGATTTATATTACGGTAACATCATAACTATCAAGCGCATACACAAGCAAGGGAGCACATATAGTGATGTGTTAGGTTATATTGATCGTCATCAGGAGGAATTCCTCTCAGTACTAATTGAACAGCAGAAAGAAATATTCGAAAAACTCAAAAGTTGCGAATCCGAATTGTGTGGTATGAATGAACGGCAGGATTTCCCCGAAGGATTTAAACTTGCAACAAAACTTCTCATCGAAGTGATACAAGACACGAACGAATAAGCAAATTAAATATCAAAAAAGCAGCGAACAAAGTCAACTGTAAATTGATTTTGTTCGCTGTTGCTTTATTCTACTGTAATAATTTCAATTGCTTCTTCTGCCGAGATTTTGTCCGCAAGATATGCTTTCCTTGCCTGTTCAGCTCTGCTCAGCCAATCGTAATATTGCGTAAGTGTAAGGCTATTTGCAGTTGCATTGGAAAAGTCATTTGTTCGCTCAAAACGTTTATACATCTTTTTCTTTGTTCTGTCAAAGGTCTCTATAACTGAGTCGTGGGTGGCGTCACGCTTGTGTTTCAGGGCAGGAGCAATTTGTTTGCAGGTTTTACCATTACGGATAATTCTGTCACAATACAGGGTTGTCCGTTTTGTTTTCGGAATAAAGTATTTGCCGCAGCATTGGCAAATGGTAACATTCGGCTGATTTTCAATAAACCGCATCATTAAGAAAATATAGTAATCTATCAGTGAGCGAAAACGGTATTGTACAGTAACTTTTTCACCCAGCGTTTGTATTTGCGTAAACTCTGCACATCTAAAAATGCTGTACTTATTTTCCATATCAAGCGGTGTTCCGTTTCGCAGGTCATACAGTATGTCATTTATAAGGAATTGCAGTCGCATTACCGATGATAAGCAGTCGGTAATCTTTGCCTCGCTGTTTATCAAATACATTGCCGAGCCGTCATCAGGCGGAAGTTGGTCTTCTAAAAGCGTCCGCAGTAATGTTCCGTGCAGAGGATTTGACTCTTCCAAAGCTCCAATAAGTTTATGAACCGTTTTCAGAATTTCTGCATAAGCATCAACATCTATGCCGGCTTCTCCGAAGTCGCCGTCTGTTATTTCAACGTATGAGTCTTCGCACATATTTTCAATATGCTCTAATAACTCTGCATAGTATTTAAAATTTAATTCGGAAAACGCTATGATTTCATCATTGACCGTAGTACGTTCCACTTTTATTGTCTCACCGCTTTTGACGGTGAGATTTCTTTTTATAATTCCGTCATCATTCACGGATACATACAAACCGCATATATTTTGCAATGAATTTTCACCGCCTCGTCTCAAAGTGTTTTTGTGTGATTTTCATCATTAACTCTTTGATATTTAGAAGATATAAAAATTACGGTATCATTATAACAAACCAGGCGAAAAAAGAAAAGCTTTAAAAATTGAATAGTCTGCTGTGAGGATACACGGTGTGCACTTTGCGATGACAGCATCATATTTTTGATGTGTTCAGGAGGAAGGGGCTGATTGCTCTCGAAAGGACGGACGAGCGAAGAAGGCGGCTGTGAAATACGCAGTCAGGAAAAGAGCGCAGGAACAAAACAGATGTACAGACAAATCGGCAATCAGGGAAAATGCAAACTTCCTCTTGCACGGAAACTGACACTGCTGAATTTTGATATTTGAAAGGTAGGAGTGGTATATGATTGTTCTGAAATCATCAATCAAAAAGAATAAAGGAGTGAAATTATATGAACGAAACAAAAAATATGCTCACCGTGGTAGACGGTGAAACACTTATGGATATGAAACTTCCGCCAACGAAGTTTTGTGTTGAAACTCTTTTGCCGCAAGGCATTTCCATACTCGGCGGTGCGCCGAAAATCGGCAAATCGTGGATGGTGCTTGATTTATGTGTCCGCATTGCAAAGGGTGAAGCGATATGGAATTTATCAACACAAAAAGGCACAACGCTGTACCTCTGTTTGGAAGATCCACTAAACAGAATACAGCAAAGGCTTTGTATGCTCACGGATGAGGTTCCCGAGAACGCATATTTTGCAACTGCCGCAGGCACGCTGGCAGACGGGCTATGCGAACAAATACGGAATTTTGTTTCGGAGCATCCTGACACGGTGCTCGTTGCAGTTGATACTTTTCAAATTGTCCGTGCAAATACCACCGACACATCCTACGCAAACGATTACGATGATGTAAGAAAAATAAAACAGCTTGCAGATGAATTGGAAATTTCTATTCTGCTTGTGCATCATTTACGAAAGCAGGGTGACGGCGATCCATTAAACAAGATATCAGGTACGACAGGAATCAGCGGAGCGATGGACGCAATTTTTGTGCTTGACAAAAGCAAACGGAATGCAGATACGGCAACGCTCGTTTGTACGGGCAGAGATATTGAATACCGTGAAATGGAGATGAAACTGTCAAAAGAAAATTGTGTTTGGACTCTCGTTTCAGACAGCCTTGAAAATCCGCAATTGATACTGCCCGATGAAATGGTAGCACTTACCCAATTTATGAAAGCACAAAAATCCTTTAGCGGAACGAACAGTGAATTCACCGAGCTTTTCAATTCGTACTATGGCAAAAGGCTGTCTGCAAAAAGTCTTAAACAGATGATGAACCGATGGCGGTATTCGTTGGAAGAACAAAGCGTACAGTTTACAAGCTATAGGAGCAACGGACAAAGGCTTTTGGATATTTCTTATTCTTCCGACCGTGACGAAAGTGCCGTAAGTGGCGTAAAGATATTGGACGGTAAATCCTGCGTTCCTTCCGTCCCTTGCGCCCCTGTAAGCGAACGTGAGGCTCTTTCAACAGGAATTACAGAAAGTACCCGACAGCAGAATAAAATGGCGAAATTCGGCGACAGGAGGCAAATGTGAAATACAAGCGAAACCGAACGCAAAGCCTGACAATCAGGCTGACACCGGCAGAAAAGAAAATGCTTCAAAGCCGTGCTAATGCCAAGCATATGAGCATGACAGATTATATTTTGCTTTCGGCTCTTAAACAGGGCAACGCAAATAATTTTCGCCCTGTGCATATTGACAGGCAATCAAAAAATTCAGCCTAAAATACAGGGTCGAAAATAAAGCAGGAGAAAGGGACGGTGCCGTCACACCGCCCCGGGTCACATCGTACGGCAGAGCCGACCGAGGAATTACGCTATGTTAAGCCATTTCCTGACACCGCTTGTATAAATTGCACAGGGGTGTCGCAAACCGAATATCACATACAGAATGTGTGCGAATACAGCAGATTATGCCGACTGTTCCGCAGTGTTTATGGTGTGAGACTCGGCACGCTACTACAACAATAAGGAGAAATCAAAAATGAATGAAACAAATAACGCAGTAAGAAAAACGGTATATCTCGATGAAGAATTGACAAAAAGGTGCGAGATTCTGTTCGGCGAAGCAGATGTATCTTCCTTTTCTCAGTTCGTTACAAAGGCACTTGAAACGTATATTGACCGCTTGATTTGTGAAAATCACAGCCCGTTTATTACAGAAGAATTAGTAAAAGCAATTCAAGACGAGGTTCGTCCCATCGCATCACGTATGTCAAAAGGACTGTACCGTTATGCTGTAATTCTTGATATGCTCTGTCAAATCATTGCTTATCAGGATACCGAATGGTCACCGCACGAATTAGAATTTGTAAGGAAGCAAGCAAATGTGAGAATGGCAAAAACGCGCGGTAACATTAATTTGAAAGAATTGCTTGATGATAATTGGCAGTTTATAAACAATATGGAGGACGCTGAATGACGAAAAAAGAATACGAAAAATCACTTTGTAAATATCCTACGGCGCTGACTGTCGCAGAGGTTTCTGAAATACTGAGAGTCAGCACGAAAACCGTCTACAAGCTTATCAAAGAAAAAAATCTGCCTGCTGTTAAAGTTGGCAGAGAAAACCGTATTGCAAAATCACATTTGATAAATTATCTTCGGCAAATTGATAAGGGAGATTCGAACCCCAAGGTTTATTTAATCGAAAAAACTCAAAATAATGTCTGGACTTGCAAACAGTCTTGTGATATTGTCTGTGTCGGCGCAGAGCCGAAAATCAAAAAAGGAGTGATAATAAATGGGAACACAAAATACACTTGCGGCAAGCGTGCAACCTAAAAAAGGCAGACTGTATGCCGTGATACAGGTAAAAGAAAACGGCAAAGCAAAAGCAGTTTGGCGCTCCCTCGGTTTGCCCGAAGGCACAGGAAAATCCAAGATCAACAAAGCATTCAGGGAGGTGGTGAAAAAGTTTGAAAATGAATATGCCGAGGGGCTTGCACGAAATGGCAGACCGTGTTCAGACATTCCCGTGTTCGAATATATGTGTGCATATCTTAAAAAGGTTGAACCAAGCCTTCAAAAAAGCACCTTTCAAAGCTACCATATGATGGTTTACGGAAAAATCAGGCGGTATTTTGAATCGAAACAGCATCTGACCGTCGGCTCGATAACTGCAAAAGATATTGAAAAATTCTATGAGCATCTCTTCGCACAAAATGTGGTTGCCAACACGGTCATACACTATCATGCGATTTTGCACAAAGCCTTTCAGCAGGCGTTCAAGGATGAACTGATTGACGCAAATCCCTTTGACCGAATCGACCGTCCGAAGAAAAACAAATTTCACGGCGAGAATTATTCCGAAGAAGAGCTTGTCACTCTGTTGGAGCTTACACGCTCGGACAGTATCTATCCTGCCATTATGCTCGGCGGAGGTCTGGGGCTTCGAAGAAGTGAAGCGCTGGGCGTGCGGTGGTCGAGAATCGACTGGGATAAGAAAACGGTTCTGCTTGATACAAAAATCATTGAATATAAAGCAAACGGCAAAACGGTTATAGAGCCTGTTGAAGAAATGAAAAACAAATCGAGCCGACGAACACTCCCGTTGCCCGAGCCTGTGCTCAAAATGCTTTCAGAAGAAAAAGAAAAGCAATCGTTATACCGTAAGATGTTCAAGGGAAGCTACAACCGAAAATATGATGATTATGTCTGTGTCAACGAACTTGGCGAGCTGATAAGACCGTCTTATGTAACACAGCATTTCAGCGATCTGTTAAAGAAATACGGACTGCGCCATATCCGCTTTCACGACCTTCGGCATACGTTCGCCAGTATTCTTATCGGGCAGGATGTACCGCTTATCAATGTGTCAAACTTCCTCGGACACAGCGATTTGTCCACCACGGCAAATATCTATGCTCACCTTGATAAAGCGAGCAAGCAGGCAAGCGCAAATATTATTACAGGAATACTGAATAAAGCAAAAGATTGATGCACCTCGGACTGAGGTGCATTTTGCTAACCGAAAGGATGATTTTATATATGACTGAAAAAGAATTTATGAGCGGGAGCGAGCTTCGCCAGTACCTGCACATCTCCACGCGGAAAATGAAATATCTGATGGACAACAACTATATCCCGCACGAAAACACGGGACACTCAACCCATAAATATCGGGTGCGGACAGAGGATGCGGTGCGGTTCAAAGCCCGTATGGATACCGAGCCGGGATTCTTATCGGAGCTGAGCGGCATGTTCTCCAACCGCACCGAATGGCATCCAAAACCGCTGATTGAGGTGACAGAGGAAAACTGCACCGCATTCCGTCAGTGGCTCGAAAAGGAATGGGCAGAACTACCCGAGGCTTTGCCCACGCAGATGGCGGCGGAACTGGTGGGACATAATCCGCAAAGCATACACAAACTTATAAAAGAAAATGTACTGCACGGCGTTAAAATCGGTGCAGTACAGTACATACCCAAAACTGAGTTTATCGCCTATATGGCTTTGCCGAAAAAATTAGCCGTCCCACGCACAGAGAAATATAAAGAGCTTATCAAAGCCTTTAAATATAAACAACGCAGAGAGCACGAAAACGAACAGCGTAGATACAAAAGAAAAATAAAAAACAGTGATTGCATTGATTAAGAAATGATATAACCTACATTACACATTTGCTTAATAAATACTATTCAATTTTATTTATTAAAACAAAGAATTTTCCTGAATTTGACTCATCTAATTCGCTATAAGTATTCCATTGAATGTTGTATGTCCCTTTTAGGTGAATAGGCCTTTCGTTACCCTTTTTTGTTCCCAAACTTGCAGTTTCACTCCATTGCATTATTCCAGATTTAACAATGCCGTTCGCAAGTGAAAACTCTTTGTATACACAATTAGGCTTATTGGGCTCTTTCAAGTAAGAGCGTTCATTTGTTAAGAAAACACCATATCCTTTTTCAAAGAAAGGCGCATTTTCCTTTATGTGTTCGATGCGTTGTAAATCTTTTAAATATAAATAACAGTTTACGTCTTTTGCACTATGCTCTTTTAAAATAAACGCTTCATTATCAATGGTTTTAAAGCACTTTTTTGTTTTATATTTCAATTCAATCGGTATCCATTTGCTATCGATAATTACTAAAATATCAATATGCATTGATGGTTCAAACTCAGGACAATATTCAAGTCTAACTTTTGCTTCCGGATATAACTCTTTTATAGCCCATGCCATTTCGAATTGAAAATCTGCTTCAGATATAAAAATTTTTCTTTTATTTTTTAGATATTCAACTACTTTCAAAATATCAAAATCCATTTTTAAACCTCCAAAAGAAACAAGCCGCAAAACATTACTGCTTTGCGGCTTTTTGTGCGGTCTAAGCCGCATTGGCGGAGAGGATGGGATTCGAACCCATGTGACGTTGCCGTCAAACTGATTTCGAGTCAGCCCCGTTATGACCACTTCGATACCTCTCCATGTATGTTAACTCGGAAAACCGAGATTAACACAAATATTCGGTTGTATTAGAATTCCTGTTAGAACTCACGGTGTGCCTGTGACGGGCGAATGCCCGAAACCCGCACGGTTAAAGGCTTTTCGGAAGTTTTACTTCCATTAGCCGAAGGAGATTTCGAGTCAGGCCCGTTATGACCACTTCGATAACTCTCCGTATTCGATTTATTGAGCTCAACAAAGAGCTTATATATTTTACCAAACGTACATACCTTTGTCAAATGATTTATTCAAATATTTTAATTTATTGCAATCAATAAGGGTTTTGTGCCTACGCAAAACGGATTTGCATGGTAAAATCCGTCAATGTTTGCGCAAAAACGGCGATTACAGCATCATTTCAGATAAAAAAGTCTTCTATCGGCACGGTAAAGGTAAAGGTGAACGATTTTATACGAATGCATTATTGCATTCCGTATTTTGTCTTAATTCGTTCAAGAACCGAGCCTATAGGCTTTGCAAGCACTATTATAAATGCAACATTGGAAACTACATAGGTAAGCGTAACGGGCACAGCCGACGTAACAGCGGCAATATACCGCGTCAGATTAAACGTGCCGTCATACCAAAGGGTTGTATAAATATCCATAAGCAAAGAATACAGCACTCCCGAAACGGCACTGTAAATTATTCTGAACACAAGACTCTTTTTAAGCTGCGGAGCGAAAACTCCGGCTATAAGCCCGACTATACCCCACGAAAACATCTGGAACGGTGTCCATGGACCCTGCCCAAAATAAAAATTCGATATTACGGCGGTCAGCGCACCCGTCATAAAGCCTGCCTGCGGGCCGAAATACATCGCTGTTATTATAACGAGTGCCGTCACCGGTTTTACGCTGGGTGCCCACGCAAAAATAAGTCTGCCGACTGCCGACAACGCGACCATAACAGCTATTAAAATCATTTCCTTTGTACCGCTTTTCCCCTTTTCAAAGGCGAGAAAAAACGGAACGCACGACAACACGGCAACGCAAAGCGATATCCATGCATACTGTTTATCTTTAAACACTGTGGCTCCAAGCAAAACCGCCGCAGGCACCAAAATGCACGGAAAAATATACGAAAGCCATTTTTTAACCATTATCTTCTCCGTTTCCGCGACAGCACTCAGCCGCCTCTTCACTCGTTATCGCTGTGGGACAAAGCGGACGGGCTATGCGGTTCGCTGCCGTCGTATAAAAATTATTTTCTGCGAAAAACGAATTCGGCGCATCGGAAGAAATGATTTCGCCATCAAAGAACAGCGCGCATCTATCGGCACCGACAGCGGCAAACTCAACATCATGAGTTACCATAACAACCGTTATTCCGTCCGATTTAAGCTTCTTCAATACATTCAAAAGCGAGGACTTTGAAAAGGCGTCAAGTCCCTTTGTAGGTTCGTCCAAAAGCAGTATTGTAGGCTCTGAAAGCAATATTTTCGCAAGGGCGCATTTTTGCTGTTCACCGCCGCTGAGGTCATAAGGATGCTTCGTAAGCAAATCCGTTATACCGAGTTTTTCGGAAATATCGCGTATTTTTTCTTCGCGCTCTTCTTTTTTATACTCCATCGCCTTGAGCATTTCTTCGAGATCACCCGAAACGGTATCCTTTAAAAATACCGTCTGCGGATTTTGCGGCAAATATGCAAGCTTCTTTCGGTACAGCGAATTGCCCTTATAATCCTTGATTTTTTTGCCGTCTATCTTTATTTTGCCGCGATACGGCTTATTAAGACCCGAAATAACATTCAGCATTGTCGTTTTTCCCGTACCATTGCCGCCGAGAATACAAATTATCTCGCCGCGATCCACTTTAAGATTTACACCACGCAGAATGTCGGGCAAATCTCTTTCATATCTGAACCAAACATTTTTAAGCTCGATTGCCGTATCGGTTTTATCGGAATATTCTGATTTATCACCGTCGGAAAAGTCTATATTCCTTTTGAAATTACGTCTGAAAAACTCCTGCCCCTCTTTAACCGTAAGCGGGCAGACTTCGTCCGACGAGAGCAGATTGTAAAGCCTTACGGCACTAGGAAGACCCTTGAGCATAGGATGCTCGGGATTTATTATTTTAAGATTTTTGCCGACGGCACGCGGTGAGTCATACAAAAGCACGCAGCCGTTTTCCATAAGCAAAACCTTGTCGGCTATCGGGAAAACGTCCTCAAGACGGTGCTCTACCAAAAGCACGGTAATACCGAATTCGGTATTCAGCTTCTTAAGCGTCGCTATAAAATCGGACGCGGCTATGGGGTCAAGCTGACTTGTGGGCTCATCTAAGATAAGCACCTTGGGCTGCATTACCATAACCGACGCAAGATTTAAAAGTTGCTTCTGACCGCCCGAAAGCTCGTCGGTTTTTTTGCGGAACCAATCTTGTATGCCGAAATAGCTCGCCATCTCGCCCACTCTGCGGCGAATTACGTTTTGCGGCACACCGAGATTTTCAAGGCCGAACGACAGCTCGTGCCAAACCTTGTCCGTAACTATCTGATTATCGGGATTTTGCCCGACAAACCCTATGGCACATGCACTCTCGCGAAGGCCGAGTGAATCGATGCTTTTCCCGTTATAGAGTATCTCGCCGCTCTTTTCACCTGCGGGAGCAAGCTCGTTTTTAATCAGCTTTAAAAGGGTGGTCTTTCCGCAGCCCGTTGCGCCGCATATTACAGTAAAATCACCCTGCCCGATATTAAGAGAAATATTGTGAAGAGTGTCTTTTTCCGCCTTGGGGTAACGGAAATTCAAATTTTCGATATGTAATATTTCCACTTTAAATTCTCCTTTACCTCAATAAAAAACGGAAGAAACGATAATATAAAAAACGAAATGTAAGTAATTAACGATTTTAATGAAAGGCTGATTTTGCCGAGCTCCGGATAAAATGTAAAATCGATGCTTCCGCTGCCGACGCCTATAAGTACGACAGCAAAAAGCAATAATCCCGACAATAAAACCGCCGCGTCTCTCGTCCCGAATTTAAACAGCGAAAAGTTTGTTCTGCCGTGCAGACCGTATCCGCGTGCTCTCATAGACGACGACAGCTCCATGGAATTTTCAAGCGACCACGAAATCATCGCCGTAAAAACACGTATTCCGCCGCGCAATCTGTCAACATAGCTTTTTTGCGAATACAGCCCCATTGCCTTTTGCGCTCTGCTCACATTTTTCATCTGTCTTTTAAACATCGGAACAAATCTGAGAGCCATGGAAAGCACAAGCGACATTTTCGGAATAATTCTGCCGAACAGATACAAGAATTTATCCTCGGTCATAATTTCATTATAGCACTTGCACCAAAACAGCACTCCGACAACCATCACCGAGATAAAAACGCCGTAAACAACCGCTTCAAGCGTTACAGGGTTACCGTTCATAAAGAAAAGCGGAGTAATGCCGTTATGTGAAAACAGAGGATTTGTAACAGCCACGAGCAGAAAAAGCGGAAGATAAAAGCCCATATCGCTTAAAATAACCTTTTTCCTCACGAGCATAAGCGAAAACATAATGCCGCCGATGAGTGCTGTGAGCTGTATTACGGGATTCCATACAAACATAGCCGTTAACAGCACAGATATAAAATATGTAAAAGTAACAGCCGGATGATATCCGCCGAAAGCTTTCATCCCGTTTCATCTCCCATCCATATACAGCCGACGTCCTTGCCGAGATCGCAGGTATAGACCCATGCTATTCGGTCGCCGTCCTTCAGTTTGTATTTTGAGCATCCGTAATTCGGAAAATCGCCGTTCACCTGATACATCCAACCCGAAAGCGGTCCGCAGGAAAATTCGTACAGATAATTTATACCCTGAACGTATACGCTGCCATAGCTGTTTTTATCGGCACCCTGATACTCCATCTGTATTTTATTATACCTTACCGCCCTGTCAAGTATATCAAAAACGGTGTCGCCGGGTCTTAACACATATTCGGTTTCCGGCAATATAACGCCGTTTTGCGGCACGTATTTATCGGATTGCAGGGCTTTGTCAAGCTCGTCGTAATTTTGAAGCACGGTATCACAGCGAATACTGATAAAAACCGTCTCGCTCTGCGGGGTTATATCGTCGATATGAGTAAGGTAGTACTCGTCAACGGACTGAATGTTTGTGCCGTGAATCAATACGGCTATTATCAGCGCCAACGACAGGAGCGCCAAAATATCTTTTTTCAATTATGACTCCCCTTCCACGAGAAAAATTTACCGCATTTCGTCGTCTTCATCCTTATACATTGCCGCAAGCTCCTCCATTTCGAGAGTTTTTTTCATCTTACGGCGTCTGATTCTTATAATTATAAACACGGTAAGTCCTACCGCTAAAACAAACAGTACAACAGATATTACTATGGCGCGAACGATATTGTCAAGCTTTGTCTTTGTCTTGACGACATCCTCCCAACGCTCGATTTTTGCTCTGTCATATTCGCTGAGCGCGTTATAGCGTTTAACGATTTTATTCACCTTGCCCCTATCCTTGAGCGTGATTTTATCAAACGGATAAAGCTCGGCTTTAATGTCGTCGTTCAGCGAATCTATTTCCGCCTGAACCGCGGCAATTTGCTCCTTTGCCGAAACAAGCTTTCGGAGATATGCGTCTTTACCGTCAAAATCTTCACTCCTTTCGAGCTTATCAAGCAATGTTACAACCAAAACATACTGCTCCGTAGTGAGTTTTTCGGGCAGAGAGTCAACCATTGCACGGTCGGAATCGGTAAAATACAAAATGGCGTCGTCGTTTGCGTCATCATCCGAAAACACAATCACCGCGGTTTCACCCGCTATTTCCGAAACGTCTATTCCGCGTTTTTTGGCTTCATCGGACAAAGTCCAATAATTGCTCACGTAGCACCGCTCTGTTTCGGGCAACGAATAAAAAACCGCAAGAAGCTCGCGAAGCGTTTGTTTATCGGTCTTATTGCCGATTTTAGAAATGTCGGAAGTAAGGTCGTTTATTCGCGATTTAAGCGCGGAGCTCTGCTCTTTTCTGAAATCGAAAAGAGTTCTCATACCGTTTTTTTGCCGCCAAAGAGATGCCATGGTATAAAGGGTCTGCTCCGACGCCATGGTATTTGATTTATCGGGCAAAGATGTGGGATTGTCGGGGTCGTAAGTAAACGAATGGACAAATCCGCCGTCCGTCATTCTGTAACGCATTATACCGTCAAAAAGGGTGTTGCCGTTTTTTATGAAACGGCTGTCCGAGAGAGGGTCGATATTAAGACTGCACAGCGCCACCGCCACCCAATCGGTACTCTCTACATTCTGAGTTCCCCAACTTTTGTAGTCGCCCGTGTCGAGTTGCAGACGTGAAAGGCACAAAACCGCTTCATCAACAACCTCGTGCACCGTTTTGCTCTCATCGGCGGACAACGCTTTTCTGTGATAAGAATACATTTTTTCGGAATTATAATATGGTGCGAGTGCCGTTATCGCCATAGCGGTAATATCGGGGTCTGCATCATCCGAGCTCAGGGCAAATCCGCCGTCGGAAAGCTGCTTTGAAATTATTTCAACGATTATATCGTCGCGGGTGTTGTACGCTCCGTCAGGCACGGCATAGCGCATACTGTCAAGAGTTATAAGCCCCCATATCCAGCCGTTTATGCCCTGTCTTCCGAGCGGCGTTGTCTTGCCGCGGTCGTAGGTTCCGTCCGCTATCAGATTTATCGGCGCGCCGTTTTCGTCGGTTCCGAAATTTGTCGGGTCGCCGCCCATAGCGAGAACGGCGAGTGCTATTCTGTGCCACTCGGTTGCCTTTGCGGCACTGAGCCTTCCGCTTTCGCGATAACGCTCCTCTACCCTGTCTTTTATGACCGCAAGGTAGCCCTCGTTGTTATCCTGTATTCCGAGTCTGCCGAGAGCTATGGGATACCAATCCCCCGGAGTAGTACCCGCATTTTCCAAATATTTATCGTTAATCAAATATCCGTCGGGTTCCGAGCCGTTATCGGCTTTTTTCCATGCGATAATACCGTCCGCGACGCTAAGGAAATTGTCGGACGTATACTCCTTATTCTCTTTTGCCGATACGATGAAAGAAATTGAGGATATAACACACAGGACGCATAAAAACACCGAAATAACACGTTTTGTCATTTTTGGGAAGAGCTCTCCTTAACAGATTTTTCTTTTTCGCCGTTTTTGCGGCGTTTCTTTACATAAAACACAATAAAGCATACTCCGCCTGCCAAAACGATAAATGCCGATACCAAGCATATTACCGTGACAAGCGTTTTTGATTTTTTGTTTTCCGACAATGATACGGCGTTTTCCGTGCTCTCTTCGCTCTCGGAAAGAGCCTCTGAAGCTTCGGTTATCTCCTCCGTTTCCGCATCGGTCTCGGAAAAAGCGGATTCCTCCGCAGCCGAAGCCGCGACAGCGTCGGCAGACCCACCGGAAGCGGCAGCTGCCGCGCCGCCCGACGCATTCTTGCCGCCTAATGCCGCACCGGAGGACACATGAGCGCCGCTGCCGCCGACGGACAAAGGAGCATCCGCAGGAGCGGAGTTTGTTTCCGACCCCGGATTTTGAAGTGCCGAATTGATAGCGGAAACCGCGTTATCGACCGCGCTTTGCGAAGCGTCAAGCGTCTCGGCAACGGATAATGCCGCGGCGTATGCATTTTTTACATTTGAGCGCGTTATAAGACCCGAATAAATGGTTCTTTCTATTGCCTTTGTAAGCGAGTCCTTATTCGCCACCGAAAAATAGCCGGATTTCGGCTGATTTTCGACATTCGGAATTGAGGTTCCCATAACACCGAAGCCGCCTATATCCGCTCCGTAGCCGAGAGTGAACTGTACTCTGACGATATCTCCGTCGGAAAGGTATGTATCGGCAAAACCGACATTCGGGAAAACGTTGTTGACGGAATACATCCAGCCCGAGCCGTTTGTTATTACAAATTCACCGAGATGGCCTTTCCAGTTTTTCTCATAATCGCCGGGGTCATAAAACGTCATTGTGCTTTTAAGATGCGGCACCAAAACAGACGGTATTGTCGGTGAAATTCCGAGTGCTCTCGGAGACGAAGCGGACGAGCTTCTCTGATAATTGTTATATCTCGCCGCAGACGCCGTACCGTCGGCTACATATGCGAGGTAAAACGAAGAGCTTACGCTGCCGCCGTAATAACCCACATATCCGTTTTCGTTAAGCAGGCGCAAAAGCTGCTGAGCGGACGTCTCGCCCTCGTATATATTTACTTTTTGGGGATACACGAGATATCCGCAGCCTATGGTAAACATTTCGACGCTCCAAACAGCCGTGCCGATTTTTTCGCCCTGCCGCGCTTTCTTGTAGTTAATGTGATATGTAAGCTGCTTTTTTCGCCCGCCGTCGGACGATGCCGAAACGACAACCGTGTTATCGCCCTCAAAGGTAAAGTTAAGGGTATAGCTTGATTTTTCGTTATCGTCCCATGTTGGCGAAAGCTTTTCGCCGTTAAACGTAACCGTCGCTTTTATTTTTTCGCCTGACGCATTTCTCGCCCACACGTCAAATGTCTTTTTGCTTCCGCGCTGAGTTGTATTGTCGGAAAGCGTAGTTCTGAGCGTAGGGCCTGCCGCGGCAAAAACCCGAGACGACGGCAGAATAAGCAAAAAACACATAAAAAAGCAAATAAGAGCTCTTTTGATTTTGTTTTTATCCGTGGTATATACCTCCCTTGCAAAATGAATCCGCCGATAATCGGCATTTTCGGTTTAGAGTAAGCGATGTACCCGCCGGAGACAAAAAGCCCCGTCGGGTACGTAATCAATCCGTCTTATTCTTCGTCCTTTTTGCGTTTGGCGGTAACAGCCATTGCCGCAGCAAAAGAAGAGAACATTAAAAATGCAACCGCCGCATTTCCGATTCTGCCTGTTTTGGGAATTGAAACGCCCTTAATATCCGTATCGGCGGTATTTCCGGAATTTGACGTAATCCCGTCTGTACCCGGTACCGACGGTACATTGACATTTCCGTTGTCATTGCTACCGAGTGACGAATCTGTCGGAATTTCGTCAAGTGCCGCCTTGGCTTTTATCAAAGCGGTATTCACTTCGTCCTTATTCTTCGCCGCACTTATATCAGCCATACCTTTTTCGAGAGCCTTGTTAAATGCCTCACGATTGAGTGTGTAATCCGAAGCGTCCTTGTAGCTCTCGAGCTGCTCGAGTGCTGTCTTTTTGGCTTCTTTGAGGCTTATTATTTCGGAAAGCTCTTTTTCGGCGTTCAAAAGCACATCAAGATTTGAAACGTACGGCTTTAAATCGTCGTCGAGATTGTCATATGCGTTTCTTGCCTCGTTTATTTTAACGCCGCTGTCCGCCGTTACATCGCCGATGTCGTTGATTTTTTCGACAACCTCGTTTACATCGTCGGCATCAAAAGTCTTTTGCCAATAAAGGATCGGATAGCCGCCGTTTACAAGAGAATATTCGTCTTTTTTGAATTTTTCGCCGAGAAGCGCGAGGAATTCGGGAGATTTCATAAACTCGGTTGTCTCGCCTGTGGTACTTCCGTCACCGTTTCCGATTCCGTTCTCTGTAACGGAAGAGTCATAATAGCATTCTTCTACCCTGTTATCATTTGTGAGCGAGCCTGCTATTGCACCTGCCTGACCGTCGGATGCGGAAGTTATTTTACCTGCGTTATAGCAATTGACTATGGTGTGGCCGTCCTGAGCCTGTCCTACAATGCCGCCGAGTGAATAAATACCGTTTATGCTTCCGAGGTTGTAGCAGTTGTCTATGGTAACCTCAACCGAAGTATCACGTCTTGTAGTATCGAGATGTCCTACAATACCGCCTGTATGGCCGCTGCTTGCATAAAGCGAGCCTACGTTGTAGCAGCCCGTGATATTACTCTTGCCGCCGTCGCGCACTGTACCGACTATACCGCCCATGTAACCGCTGCCGTAAATATCGGCACCGTTCCAGCAGTTTATAAAGTCTGCGCCGTTACTCCATTTGGCGATACCGCCGAGGAACGAAGTGTATGTATTTTCTTTGCCGATTTCGCCGCTTGCGACACCGACATTCTTAATTACGGCATTTTGGCAGACAGTTCCGAAAAGTCCGCCGCGGAGAGAAGTAAGATTGTCTATGACATATCCGTCGCCGTCAAATACACCGTCAAACTGATTTCTGTCAGAGCCTATCGGGGTCCAGTTGTCATAGTCGCTGAGGTCGATATTATCGGTCATTTCAAAGTAAACACCGGTAGTTGCCATAAGCTTGGTATTTACGTAATATGACAGATTGTAAAGGTCCTCTGCCGTGCTTATAAGGTACGGTGAAGTCTCGGAGCCCAAGCCCTCCCACGGGATTTTATCCTTTACCGTAACTGTTACAAAGGTCTTGAGTTTACCGCTCTTTATACATACCTTTTGAGTTCCGACTTCAAGTGAATCACCGGAAATTATCTCATAATCCGTTACGGGCTTTTGCGCTCCGTCGCTGTAATATGCGGTAACCTCCATGCCGGCAGCGTCAAAAGAGTCGCCGTCATAATATTCGGTCTTATCGGGTGCTTTTGTAACCGCGATAGAAGTGATGTACGGCGTATTTGAGTCAAGCTCTCCCTCACCGCCGACAAGCTCTATTGCCGAAACAAGAGCCGAATAATTATTTACGTATCTACGTTCGTTTTCGGGAACCGCACGGAATTTTGCGAGTGCGCTCTTTGCCGCAGACTTATAATTTGCGTCCGTCGGCAGAGGAAGAGCGTCTATGGCGCTTACTGCGTCCGTGATTGCCGCTTTGGTTTCCGCGCTCCAGTCGCCGCGCATATCATAAAGTGCTCTCATCTTATTTTCAAATCTCCAATAAGCTACGAGAGCGTAAGTTGCCTGATCGTTTGCCATACTGTTCCAGCCGTTGCCGACAACATGGCAGAAGCCGCCGTTTGTATCGCGGAATCTCAGAAGTCCGTCAAGGAGCGTTAAGCCGTCGGAGGTTATAAATCTGCTGTCCTTTTGGGGGTCTATTCCGACAGAAGTCAGCGCAACTATAACCTGAGCTATACTTTCGGAGTTATCGGTATTCCAGGAAGTAAAGCCCGCTTTATCGTTCATCATTGAGCCTAAGCGGTCAAATGCTTCATCCACGCATTGACGAACCGTTTTTGAAACTTCGTCGCCCGAAATCTCATTTTTATATGTATACACGGTATCGTCATTGTAATAAGGAGCGAGCGCCTGTATTGCCATAGCGGTAATATCGACATCCGACGATGAACCGTAACCGCCGAGAACCCAGCCGCCGTATTTATTGCCGTCTACGCCGTCGGTAAGCTGCATTTTAAGTATTTCTTTTATGAAAAGCTCACGCTGATATGCGGCGTCGCTCGGAACCTCATACATACCGGTATCAAGAGCAATAAGACCCCATATCCAGCCGTTTATACCCTGTTTGCCGGGACCGCCCTTTACCTTGCAGTTATAGCTGCCGTCCGCGATAAGATTTATCGGCTGACCGTTATATGTTCCGAAACTTGTGGGGTCGCCGCCGAGAGCCGCTATTGCAACAACGCCTCTGTGCCACTCGGTAGCCTTTACGCTGTGAAGTGTACCGCCGTTTTCGGTGTATGTCTTTTCGACGTATGACTTCATGGCATTGAGATAGTCGGTGTAGCCTGTGCCGTCGTCGATAAGATAAGTATATTTTCCGTCTACGGAATCGAAATATCCGTAACGGCCCATAGCAAGTGCCATCCAGTCGGTAGCCGTAGAGCTGGCGCCTGACATATAGCTTTCATTGCCCAAAAGAGTGTCGGCGGAAGTGAGCCCCGCTTTGGTTTTTGAGCTCTTGACTGCCTCTTTAATGTAACCCGAAAGCTTTGCCGAAAGCTCGGTTCCCTCGCTGAACGAAGGACGAACGGGCTTATCTGCGGAAACAAGGCTTTCCCAAGCAAGCTTCGGATTTGTGTCGCCCGAAACAAATGCCGAACCGAGCATAGTCTCGGTTACTAAGTCAACCTTTGCCGCGCCGTCAACATCGCCTTTATTGCCTGTTGCCGCGAAAGACGAGGTTGAGAGATAATAGCAGTTCTCCGCCGTTCCTCTTGTGGCGCCTATCAATGCGCCGATATTGTTTTGGTAGCCTGCCGAGTCTTCAACCGTGCCTGCATTGTAGCAATTTACAAGCTCGGGAGACGCCGCTTTGTGTCCGCCGACTACGCCGCCGACAGAGGCAGGACCCGATACCTTACCTGTGTTATAGCAGTTTTCGAGTTTGCCTGCGCGCCAATGCTGACCGCTTACGCCGCCTATGTAGCCTGTTGTACCGCTGACATTACCCGAATTGTAGCAGCCCGAAACGGTAGACGCGCCGCCGACATAGCCCACTACGCCGCCGACTCCCGAAGAGCCGCTGACATCGGCATTATTTCCGCAGTCGATTATATTGCCTGCATTGAGGTAACCGACAACGCCTGCAACCGATGAAGAACCGCTGACGCTGCCCTTAACCGTAACATTCTTAACCGTACCGCCGTTTACCTTTCCGAAAAGTCCCGCATTGGAGCCCGAAGAAATGTAAAGCCCGCTGATTACGTGGTTGTTTCCGTCGAATGTTCCGGCAAAAGCCGATGACGAGGAGCCTATCGGCGTCCATTCGGAGCCTTCTCCGCCGAGGTCGATATCGGCTGTAAGCTCTACTGTTTTTCCCGAAAAGTCTTCACCGCCGTTCACCTTTTCGGAGAACGCGAGCAGCTCCTTTGCCGACGATATTGAAAGATCAGCCGGTGCGGCAAGTACCGCAACGGGTATCACAGACAATATCATCACAAGAGCAAGAAGCCATGACAGACATTTCTTTACTGTCTTTTTAGGTTTTAACATACCTTACTCCTTTCAAAACTCTTTACTTTTTGCGCTTCCCGCCGGGAGTTTTAAGACCGGCTTTTTCGAGAGCGCGCGGCCAAGGGCCTAAAAATGCCTTAATTCGCGAGCGTGTGGCGTCATCGAAATCATCTTTTCGCGGAAGCCTTTTCAGCTCCTCGGATTTACGCACAAGCTCATTTACTGCCCATTTTTCTTTGTCGTCGCCAAACATAAAATCCTCCGAACACAAAAAATCTCTCCCTGCCGAAAAGCAGGGAGAGTGCAACAAATTAACCAACGAAAAAATCTTGTGCAATCGGGCAAAGAGTGCACCGACAGCACAAATCAAAAGCTGATAAATCGGCTGCACTCTTCTCACCAAAGTTGTGTTTAACCATAAAAATACGGCAGGTCTCCTGACTTATGATCCCATACATCACGGGAAGAGTCGCCTTCTCGGAAAGCTCCAATGGATCGGACTCTCTTACGTCAAACACAGTAATGGCGGTTGTTCCGGATTTTGACCGGATTCCCTTTTAATTCGCGGCAAGAACCGCGAAACCGTATTTTTTATCAAATATTAAACTGTATAAGCCCAAGTTGCAAAGACGAACCGGCAAAAAGCGTCGATTTTGCGGTTTATCTTGCAACTTATTGATATTTTACTACATAAATATTGCGCCGTCAATAAAACACGGCGCAAAATATGTGCGTAATACCTGTTTGCATTTGAAAAAATTTTAGTAAATTATTGACAATGAGGCTTTAATTTAATATAATATCAAAGCATGAAATGCGCCGATGTGGCGAAATCGGCAGACGCAAGGGACTTAAAATCCCTCGGTAGCAATACCGTACCGGTTCAAGTCCGGTCATCGGCACCAAATCGAGTATTCATAAGGAATTTAACTTTATGAATACTCGATTTTTGTTTTTCATCTGAATTTTATGTACCGAGCAGACGGTTGTCTGCTCTTTTTGTTATGCCGAGTCCGGTTTTGTAAGTGCCTAATGAAGTGCCTTACCGTATATCCGTTATATACTTTTCGGGTAAAATATCAGAAAATATTCGGAGGTAAAAAATGGAAGAACGAATTTTAACAGCAGATATTATTGAAAATTTTAGGAAAAATTTAGAGCTGCAAGAGAAAAGCACGTCAACAATTGAAAAATACATCCGCGATGTGAAAGCGTTTTCGGTATACGCCGAAAACGCAGCAATAACAAAAGAAAAAGTGATAGCGTATAAAAAATATTTGGGGAATAATTACGCCGTGCGGAGCGTTAATTCAATGCTTGCAAGCATCAACAGTTTATTTTCATTTTTAGGTTGGCACGATTTAAGGGTGAAATCCTTAAAACTGCAACAACAGGTATTCTGCCCAGAAGAAAAAGAGTTGACAAAAGCAGAATACGCACGGCTTTGCAAAACGGCGGAGCGTAAGCACAATGAAAGGCTTAATCTTATTTTACAGACTATATGCGGAACGGGTATTCGTGTCAGCGAACTGCAGTTTATTACTGTCGAGGCGGTAAAGAACGGTGAGGCGATTGTAAACTGCAAAGCAAAAACACGGGCGGTATTTATCGTAAAAGAGCTGAAACAAAAATTGCTCCGCTACGCAGCAGAGCAAAATATAAAAAGCGGTATGATTTTTGTAACTCGCACGGGCAAGCCGATAAGCCGCACAAACATCTGGCGGGAAATGAAAGCGTTATGCGTGGAGGCGAATGTCAATCCTGAAAAGGTGTTTCCGCATAACCTACGCCACCTGTTCGCCCGTGTGTTTTACGGGATTGAGAAGGACATTGCAAAGCTAGCCGATATTCTAGGTCACAGCAGCATTAACACAACACGAATTTATATCATCTCCACCGGCACGGAGCACCGCAAGAGAATGGAAAATATGCATTTGATAATTTAGCCTAAAAACAAAAAAATCCGCCCAAATCAGCGGCATACAACATAATCGCCATTATGTTGTATGCTCAAGAATAAATAAACAAAGTTCAATACTTTTATTATTGGTCAGCATATGATTAGCGCCTATTAGGAAAACACACTGTCAAAGGGGTTCGTAGCGGGGGTTAGCCCGCTACTGCGGTATCTTCCGTAGTGTTGATTTCAATGTACTCGGCAATCTTGCGGAGTTCGTCAGCAAATTTGAATTTCACGCTGATATTGCCGTTTTCATAGACCTTGATATAGTCCACAAGTTCAACCAAGATTTCACGGTTGAGGGCTTCAATGTTCTGATACTTCATAAAGGCTACCAGTGCAGGATGCTCGTTGTCCACACCGTTTGCCAGTTCTGCGCGTTCAGCGTTCAGCCGGGTAAGCACCGCGGAAATATCAGAAGTCTGCCGTTCATAGTCAGCCTTCATATCCCGGTATTCCTGCTGGGTGATTTCACCGTCTTTCCAGTCCTGATAAAGAGATTGCTTGTAGCGTGTTATCTTTGTCAGTTCCCGCTCTTTTGCAGCTATCAGATCGTCCAGTCGGTAAGACTGGCTTTTTTTGATTGGAGCGGAATTGATCTGCGTGACGATTTCCGAGTAGGAAACAGCCAAATGTACCTGATGCTGTACAGCGAACAAAACAGCAGCCTCCAGCCGTTCATGCTTGATTGAGTGCATGGTGCAGGCTGTCCGGGAACGGTTCTTGTAGGTTGAGCAAGAATAATATACATTGTTGTTCTTGCCAACGCATCGGGTAATGGCCCGCCCGCAATCGGCACATTTCAGAAAGCCGCTGAATAAATGTACCTCACGGCCTTTCGGGGAAGTACGGGTATCACGCTGTAAGAGAGCCTGTACCTTGTCGAAAGTTTCATAGTCGATAATGGCCTCATGCGTTCCAGCCACTTCCACCCATTCCTCGCGTGGAACAGCTTCAATCTGGTGTACCTTGTAGCTTTTCACCCGGCTTCGGCCTTGGGCTAAATCCCCGGTGTAGGTCGGATTGGTAAGAATGGAGTGGATCATGCGGACTCCCCACATAGGATCGTCATACCCTCTTGTCGAAACAGGCAAGCCCTTTTGTACCTTGTAAGCCGAGGGGCTCGGTACGCCGTGTTCGTTCAGGTACAGCGCGATAGCACGTTTTGATGACCCTTGAATAAGCATTGTGAAAATGAGTTTGACATTTTCAGCAGCATCGGGATCAACAATCAGCCTGTGCTTGTCCTTTGGGTGCTTTACATAGCCGTAAGGAGCAAATGCTCCGATATACTGGCCGTTGCGCCGTTTGTAATCAAATACCTGCCGGATCTTTTTGGAAGTCTGATAGCAGTAATTATCGTTCATCACGTTTGTAATGGGAACGATGATATTTGAAACGCTGTCGGGGTTCTTGTAGCTGTCCACATTCTCAGCAAGGCTAATAAAGCGAACACCCATTTGAACAAACAGGTTATCGATCAAACTTCCGGCATCGCTATAATTTCGTGCGAAGCGGGACAGGTCTTTTACTATAACGCAGTTGATTTTACCACTCATGACATCCGCCAAGAGCCGTTGAAAATCTTCACGGTTGGCGTCCGTTCCAGTATGACCATCATCCACATATTCCGTGATGCTTTCAAACTCGTCAATGTTGCGTCGGTAAAAATCGTTCAGTAGGTCACGCTGGTTCTTTACGCTGTTGCTATCGTCTTTTCCTTTTTTCAAATCTTCCTTTGAAAGCCGGATATAGATGCCCAGCCGCCAGCGGCGGATTGTGTAAGAGGGAGAGAAACTCTGCTGATACCCTCTGTTTTTTGCTCGTGCCATTGCTCCTCCTTCCCTATCACATTACACTTATATTATAACTCTGTCCGGGGAGGACAACAAGGATGCCTCCACTTCGGGACACTTTGTCTCGAAGAAGCAAAACGAGCTGTAACCGAAGTTACAGCCCGCTTCTTTGCCGCAGCAGGAAATCCGTCAGCTTATCTTGGAGAGATGGCCCGCTTTCAGCAAATTCAATTTTCACGCCAACACCACCGATGCAAAAGCAGTATGGATTTTTGACAGTCTGCAAAAATCGAGAGATGCGCTCCTTTCGGGAAAGCGCATTGTCAAAGGTCATACCGCTCACATCAGGCAGGGACTCGGCAGCCACCGCGCCAATGTCAACGCTTTTCATTTGTTCAAGTTCCTGTGTAGTTAATTTCACGGTAAACCTCCTTCGCAGATTGATAGAACGTCTCCCGCTGTTTGGTGGGGAAACGCAACAGGCCAGCACCACCGGGATGCTGGCCTGTTGCCTTACTCCACCTTGGGACACTTTGTCTCGAGGCTTATTATAGCTTTTGAATATTAGAGAGTGCCGCACATATTTACTTGGCCTGTCCAAAGACAATCGTTATTTTCTGTGCGGCGCTCTCACCGCAAGTAAAGCGACAAGCCCGGAGGAACAGGCAGCCAACCTGTTCAGCACCGGATCATGGCCTTGGGATGGCCGGGCCCATTTACAGTGTTGGTGTTGTTCGCTCAATCTCTTTTGGGAAATGTCACCGCGCACCCACCGTCTGGCTCCACGTACTTACTCAGGGTTGCCGTTATTCCCTTGCGTTAGGAAGAAAACCTCCTCTCATAAACCGAGACATTTTTTCATCAATTCCAAGTGGGTTAAGAAGAAAAAATCAAAAAATTTTTTTCATGCGTTCAAGGCCACGCTTGATCGACTGGCGAATAGACTCCTCATGTACGCCCTCGGCCTCGGCAATTTCCTTAATCGACTTGCCAAGAATGATATGTGCGTCAATTCTACGGCCTTGGATCTCCGGCAGAGAATTGAGAGCGTTCCACAGACGAAGAAAGGTTTCCATCCGTTCAAGGAGCTCCTGCGGGGTCGGCTCATGCAGGCAAGCGGAATACTCAATCCCGTCATCGCAGTCCAGAGAATACTGCGCCTTGTGCCGGGAGAGCCGCCGCTGGTAGGCCATTTCATAACGGGCATCGGCCTTGAATACCTCGGCAACCTCGTCAGAAACTTCGATAAGCTGATCCTGCGTGTACCAATAATAAAGATCTTTCAGATTGATAGTAGTCATCGTAAAATCCTCCATTTCAGTTTGTTCGGGGTTGGTCGGAAACGAAATGGAGTAATGGCGGAGAACGGCACCGCACCTCGAGACACTTTGTCTCGAAGTCTGGAAAGCAAAATACGCCTGCGCGACACAAGGCCACACAAGCGCACGAAAATATATTATCGGTTATGTACTGTTTAATTTCACATTCAAAGCCGGACTGCTTCGATGGAGGGGCTATGCTTTTTTTAACTGGTGCAGATCATGGATACTGCGAAAAAGAGAAAAGGACACGGAAAATAACCTCCAATCGGCTACCGTGTCCCTGCAAGTCGTCATTGGTTTGTGTAGACGCAAAGAAACGGCGGCTCTGAAAATCAAAGCCGCCGTTTCAAATGGGCGTGTCAAATTGTCTGCTCTACGACGGCTTTTTTTCTTTTGCCGTCGTGCGGCAGATCATTTCAATATTCGGTTGAAGTATCGTTATTCGGTGTTAAGTTCTACTAATACAACCTCTGGACGATTATTAAATCGGAATGGAATAATACTATTTCCAAGGCCGCGGCTAACAACCATATTTGTCTTTCCGTCTGTATAAAGGCCGGAATCATATTTAGGAAACAGCCCTTGATTGGGGGCAACGAGCCCCCCAATAAAAGGTAATCGAAACTGCCCTCCGTGTGCATGACCACATAAAACCAAATCAACACCACAGCATACATAGGTTTCAAATAACTCTGGCCGATGTGATAGCAGTATAGTGTAACTGTTTTCGTCATCAATAAGGCTATTCAATTTTGTGTTGACCATGGCTGGCGCTTCATTAAACATATCGCCCTTAATCGTAAAGTCAGAATCAGAAAGCCCGATAAGGGTAATCATTTCGTTGTTATGCACTAACTGTATTGCTTCATCTTCAAGGACAGTTACGCCAGACGCTTCAAGCCCTGTTTTGAATTGATCATAATGTGAGAAGTTAGCTTCGTGGTTTCCAGTTACAAAGTAGACAGGGGCTATTTGAACAGCTTGTTTTATAAAATCAAACGCAATCTCAATGTCTGTATGTCCAGCATCGATTAAATCTCCAGTTATCACAATAATATCCGGTTCGTGTTCAGACAGCAATTCTATCAATTCTGTATTGCTTTCTCCAAATTCAGCATTATGCAAGTCGGACACTTGTGCAATCCGAAAATTAGAAAAGGCAGATGGTATGCGATCGCTGGAGATATTAACCATACTTACCATCAATGCTGAATTGCCCCATATAGTATAGATTATCAAAACCAGCAGTATAGTTGTTAATACACAAATCTTCACCAATACTCTGGTGGAAAGGATTTTTTTCATTTTTTCCTCTCTTTCATCAACTTAATTATAAAAAAATCAGCTTACAAACAGGTGAATTTCAACTTACGAATTTGTAAGACAAAAGTGGGCGGCTTCTAAAGCCACCCGCTTCAAAAGTAGAATTACTGTGCGCTGATTGTATCAACAATGGACATATTGCGTATTCTCTTGATTGGCCCATGCACAGCCAGAATTACAGAGCTTACGACAATCAACAGAATAACAGCTACCTCTGGTAATGGAGGAGTCCAAGCATCCCCCCATCTATAACTTATCAACATTCCAAACAATAGCTTGTTACAAAACAGTCCCAACACCGTACCAACTACACCGCCGATTATGGTATAGGTGAAGGCTTCTGCAACAATCATTTTACTTAGCTGTCCCATGCTAACGCCGATGGCACGGAAAGCGCCATACTGTTTCAACCGTGCAGACACACTCATGGAAATACTATTGATTATGTTAAAAATTGTAATCATTGCAATTAGGACGAGGAATCCATAGATGAACAGCCAAAAACAATAGTAAGTTCCCATGGTACTGCTGTTACCCATGCGTTCATCAGCGAAAGTAAATGAGGAATCTACCATTTGGCGGATCACATAAACATCTTCGTCTGTTGTGCCTTTCACTAACTGCACATCAATAACCGTATATTTCGACTCGCCAGTAATTTGTTCAAATGTATCCTCTGAACAAATAATTGTTCCAACACCGGCGGCACTGTAAAACGGACAGTCGGACAACATTCCCACGATTTGGATTTCTTTACTTTGTCCGTTTGTATTCAACGATACAGTATCGCCTATTTGTATTGTGTTCTGCGAATTATAAACAATTAAGCCCGTCCCTAAATCAGTTTGCACAGATTCCAGAGAACCCTCTAATAAATAGTCCTTTGCCCAATCAAATTGATACTGCTCATAAGAGATTAAATCCATCTTTTTTTCAATACCGTTTGTGACAGACGGAACCTCGTATGCAAATTTTCTTCCATACGCTAAATCCACAACAGGATTTTCCTTTAGATCATCAAGTAATGCTTTGTCAATAGCACAGGCGTTATCAGGGCTTATGATAGATAAATCTGCTGTCCAAGGTTGGAGCGGTGTTAAGGTATGCTGCATGAACTCAACTGTTACAGAGAATGAAAGGAAAAGGATAATACTGAGAGCAAATGAGCTTGTCATCAAAAACAGATTTTTCCGATTTGCTTTTGCATGATAAATTCCAAGTGCTGTATCAATCTTAAGCAGTTGTGTATTAGCAGCATTTCTTGCAGGCTCCAAGTCGTTTGCATTACCGGAAACCGCTGCCAACGGAGATACTTTTGCTGCTTTCTTTGCCGGAGAATAGGCAGCGAACAAAACCGTTACCAAGCCCACAACGATTCCTGCAAGAATACTTGGTACGCTAAATCCGAATGTAGGCATCGCTTTGAAAAATTCCGGACTTAGGAAACGCAAAATCGCACATAAGACCCAAATGACAACTATACCGATGGAAATACCCACAGGGATTGCCAAACGGCACCAACTAAGCGCCTCTTTCCGTACTAAGCGCATAACCTGTTTTGGGGTTGCACCGATACAGCGCATAAGGCCGAAAAATTCGGTACGCTGGGCTACATTGCTGTTCAGGCTGCTTGCAATCATCATAATACCAGCTAACATTACCAGTACAAACAATACAGCCGCAGCCAAGTAAACCTGTAACAAAAAGGGAACGCGGCTTTGTCCAAGCAATCCAAGCAGATTGTTGTTGGAAGATATTTGTTCATTCGATAAATTGCATTGTTCTTTCAAATCTGCAATTTTCCCTTGTATATTTCTTGTGTTTGCAAATTGAGTAAAAAACATAATGCCGTAATCATTCGGCTCCCCGTCTGATACATTCGGATAAATCGCGCAGTAATCCTCTGTGTTCAAAATGATGCCGTAGGAGTCGCCACTCATGATCGAGGCGGTATTATTCATAAATCCTGATATGGTAAAATTCAGTTTATCGCCATCAGGAGTTTCTACGGCAATGGGATCACCAATCGCAACACCCATTATCTGCTTTGCATTTTCAGTCACCAACGCTTCATTACTTGTCTGTGGAAAAACACCTTCTTCAATTTGGTCAGTCCAGATTTCAGTTATATAGCTTTCATCACAACCGCATATCGCTACATCTTTTCCACCCAAAGTGTAGCCTAAATCTCCACGATAATTGAGTACGCCATACGGTGAAAATACTTCAATATCAGGGCGTGAAGCAATAATTGCTGCTTCTTCATTGCTGATATTCTTAATGGCAATATGCCAATTCCCAGACTCCTGCTGTGCCTGCAAAATCTGGCTGCGGATGAACATATCTGCCATTCCAAAAATAGTTGTAACCAGAAATACCGCCAGCACAATGCAGAAAATAGACATTCTGCTTTGCTTCTTGTGGATTTTTGCGGATATGGGAACAAGGTCAAGATAATGCTTCATTTGTTTTTCCTCCCAAATCCGTCAAAACGCCATCTGATACCCGGAACACCCGATCAACGGATGCAGTCAAATCCTTATTGTGGGTAATCATCAGGATTGTTTGCTGATAGCGACGGGACGCCTGCGTAAGCAGGGCGATAACATCCTGACTATTCTTGCTGTCCAGATTGCCAGTAGGTTCATCTGCCAGAATCAGTTTGGGCTTTGTGATTAACGCCCGGCCAATGGCAACACGCTGCTGCTGTCCGCCGGATAGTTGGCTCGGCAGGTGATGTCGACGCTCGGTAAGTCCCAAGAGTTCCAAAATTTCTTCTACTGCTGCCGGGTCTGGTTTGCGATAGTCCAAAAGAAGCGGAAACATGATATTCTGCTCCACATTCAGCTCGGAAACCAACTGAAAGGATTGGAAGATAAAGCCGATATTACGACGGCGGAAAATCGTGCGCTGTTCCTCTTTCATGGAAAACAGGTCTTGTTCATCAATCCAAATGTGGCCGGAAGTAGGGGTATCCAAAGCTCCAATACAGTTCAGTAATGTGCTTTTGCCAGAACCGGATTCACCCACAACGGCAGCAAATTCGCCTTTATCCAGGGAGAAGGAAACCTTCTTCAACGCTTCGACTTTCGCCTCACCCTTGCCATAAGTTTTACACAAATCTTGTACTTTCAATATTTCCATAGTCATCAGTACCTCCTTTCTCAAAAGGATAGCAAAAACAGCTTACAAGCAGGTGAATTTGACCTTACAGATCTGTAAGGAAAGATAGTGTAAACAGCGTACCTTTTCCGACTTCACTTTGTACGGAGATAACACCGTTTTGACCCTCAATAATGGACTTGGCAAGGGGAAGCCCCAGCCCGATTCCTTGTGTATCAAGGGAATGTTTGCTGCGATAAAAGCGTTTAAAGATATGGTAAATATCTTCCGGGACTATGCCGTTACCATTATCAGAAATAAAAATCCGAAACATAGCAGGAGTGCGCTCCCATGTAATACGGACAATACCGCCAGCTTGCGTGTGATCCAGTGCATTTTTTACAATGTTTCCAATCGCTTCACCTGTCCATTCCATGTCACAAATAAGCTGCTGTTCACCATCGCCATCTATCTGAATCTGCTTGCTTTCGCTTTTAGCCCTTGTGGTTAGGTCATTGACTGAATGAGCTATCAGCTCGGACACACGGCAACTTTTTTTCTCAAAAATGATGTTTCCCGTATCCAGTCGGGTTATCTTCAACATGGATAAGATTAACTGCTCCATACGCTTTAGAGAAATACCCATCTTCGCCGCAAACTGTTTGACCGTTTCTGCATTTTCTGGCTCACTTTCAATGATCTCCTGATACATAGTGAGGGCTGCCAGAGGCGTTTTGAGCTGGTGAGATATATCGGATATGGTGTCTTTCAAAAACTCTTTTGCTTTACGTTCTGTTTCATTTTTGGATTGGAGCATAGTTGCAAGCTGTTCTATCGAAGAAAACACTTGGTAGATAGCCCCCTCATAATTCTGCGGTAAATGACAAGAGTAATCCCCGTTGATGTAATTTAGCAATATTTTGTCGGCCTGTTGATACAATCGCTTCCTTTTCCAGAAAAAAATAAATATTCCTATGGCAAGCACAAAGAGAAAAAATAGCACAGTGCATAGCATGGTGCAGAAAGCGGAACGCTGAAATTGATTGAAATAAGGCCGCATACTGCTTTCTGACTGTTTTCCCAAACCCGCAGCCGCTAATAATGACCTACCATCGTCACTGATGTCTGTGTTCGTAAAGGCAACTGCAACCACTTCTTTCGGAACACCCTGTTCCAAAAGTGAGGATGAAACCGCTTCATCATGTTTGAGCCATAGGACTTCCGCATCGTTCACCTGATAAATAGTCAAAACGGTTGCTGTACCTACAAACAGCAGAGCAAACAAAGTCAAAAATAGCAGGAACCCTTTAATCTGTCTATCTTGGTACAAACTCATATAGACACCTCTTTCCATTGGTAGCCGAACCCACGAATGGTTATAAGGTGTTCTGGATGGGACGGATTGGTTTCCACTTTTTCACGAAGCCGCCGTACATAGACGGACAGGGTATTATCATCAACAAAATTTCCTGTATCATCCCACAGCTCATTTAGAATGATGTCCCTTGTCACAACGCGATTTGCGTTTCTTACCAGCAGACAAAGCAAACGATATTCGGCGCTTGTCAAATCCAATGCTTTTCCCTTTAAGGTTGCACGGCTACCCAACAGATCAATGGTAATGTCGCCACATTCCATAGAAGTGTTTTTTTCGCTTTTGGAAACTCCGGCCCGACGCAACAGCGCCCGGATGCGGGAACACAATTCCCCCAGTTTGAAAGGCTTGGTGATATAATCGTCCCCACCGCTATCTAATCCACGAATTATGCTGACTTCTTCATCCGATGCAGTCAGGAATATAATCGGTATCTGCTGATTTTCTTTTCTTACTCTTTCGCATACGTCAAATCCTGTTCCATCTGGCAGAGTAACATCCAAAATCAATAAATCGTATCGGTCGAGTTCGGATAAGTATTGTTTTGCTTCACATACTGTACGGGCAACTTCAACATCAAATTCATTCTTTTTCAAAGAATAGACCAAGCCATCTATTAGACTGACATCATCCTCCAATAGCAATATTCTATTCATGTTTTAATTCCTTTCCTTGTTTTGTCCTTCCGTCAATCGGCTTTTCTGCGTTCTTTGGGATCAGCCAAACACCAGCCATCTTCACAGCGCCGGGAATACGCCCGGCAGCACAATAGTAATTTACTCTACGAGGTGTCACGCCCCATTTTTCGGCGGCCTCTTTTAGTGTCATATAATCCATTCTGCACCTCCATAGAGTATATTATAGTTCTTCGCCTCGAACAATACAAGTTTTGGAAGAAAAGAATGTGAAATTAAATAGTCAGTAGTATGAAATACATAGTCGTTCAAATAATATCACATGAAATGTAAAATCATATCAGGTGATGTTATGAAGATAGAACGAGATGAAAGGCGCTTTGATTTTCACGATATAGGGCTCGCCATCAAGCGTGCAAGAGAAGCCAGCGGCATGACACAGGAGCAACTGGCCTATATTGTTGACCGCGCTCCGCGTACCATTATGTATAATGAAAATGATGGTCAGCATCCAAGCTTCAACACCTTTTATCAGATGGTCACAATGTTTGATATATCGGTGGATCAATACTTTTACCCGTCCCAGAATAGCGGGAGCGAGTGCAGAAAGCGGATTGATGCCATGTTGAACGCCTTGGACGAAAGAGAATTGAAAATCGTTGAAGCTACAATCCAAGCGATGAAAGCATCGAAAGAAACGGAGGAAACGTAAAAGAAAGCGTAACCTCCGTTTTTTTGCGCCATGTTGCGGGTTGCGCGTTTTGGCAAGCAATTCGGGTGTGGCCACACTCCGAAATTTTTGCAGGGCGCAGGGCCCGCAAAAATGCTTGTTGGGGAGCTCCCCAAACCCGCTGTACTTCGGGACAAATTGTCCCAAAGTCCCGGTGCGTTGCACCGTAGTCTGCGGCCCGTCACTATCGTTCCTGGGCCTTATTTTCACGCTCGTCTGTTATGCCGAGCAGATGATCAATATTCGCTTTTATTGCCACGGCCTCTCGCATTTGCTGCTGGGCCTCCCGGTATTCTGCATAAAGCTCTTTTTTCTGTCCTGCCAACTCACGGCGGGATTTTTTTAGTGCTTCAATCTTAGGGAGTTTTGCGCCGTTCAGTATGGTGTTCATGGTATCCTTTGCCGCCCGGTAAGTGGCAAGCTCTGCTTCATGCTGGGCCAGATACTTTTTGCTGTACCGCACAGCCTTGTACCCATCGAACACCGGGCGGGTCTTGGCATAGTCCACCGTGGCAGCCATCAGCTCCGAGGTTTTGGAAAGAGCCTCCTCCGTTGTGCGGAGCTTGTCAGACAGCTTGTGAAAGTGATCCACCGCCGCCTCGGTGCGGGCCGTCAGCGCCGCATAGTCTGTCAGATGATGCTCCTGCAAATACTGGAGTGCAGCCGCCATCTGCTTTAAGTTGTAGACCTTGGCCCATCGTTCATAGGCCGGGCCCTTGCCCTGGGCCATACGCTCTTGAATGTCGATGATGAGATTAACTCGCCGTGGCGGAACCGTGGGCTCCTCTGGCAGCTCAGGGAGTGGACGTTCCCCGGCAATTACCGCCTTGATGTCCTCCGGGTCAAATCCGGCTCCCAGTGTAGAAGCCCGGAGCCGGGTCGGTTTTTCCTGTCCGGGCGCAAGGAATGAGATGACACCGCCGCGCCCCTGTTTTACGGCAAAGCCGGACTCCTCCATGAGACGAAGAAAGTCGGCAAAGTCTGTGGGCTTTTTCGCCAAAGCGGCGAGAATAGCCAGACGTACCCGCTGCTTGGCAGAGGGCGGCTTTTCTCCGATCCACTGGCCATAGTGAAGAAAGCGGCCCTTGCTGTGCTGGCGCGGATTTTGAATGACAGACAATTCATGTTCGATGCACACGCGGTCAGAGAGCCGCCGCAGGGCAAAGGACGAACCAATGAAATTATGAAATTTTCGGGAGCGATCAAAGGCCGTCGCATTGAAATAAATATGATTGTGGATATGGGCCTTGTCGGTATGCGTACAGACGAAGAACTGATACTTTCCCTTTGTCCAGCGCATCGCCGTTTCATAACCGATACGGTTTGCTTCTTCCACCGTAACCTCCCCGGGCAGGAACGCCTGCCGGATCTGAAAGAACAGGGCCCCGCGAGACACGGCCCGGCCTGTCTCTGCAAGGTATTGACTTTTTACCAGAAGAAACTCGGCGGGGGCCGTGTTCGGATCGCAGAGATAGGAAGATACGGCTCCCAGCTTTTCTGGGTTCAGGCCATAGGTGAAACGATCCTCCATCGTTTGAATTGCACTTTTTCCCGCCGCTGTTTTATAAGGGCGGATGTAGGTGGTCGCCGTAAAAATCCCTCCTTCCGGCAAACAGTATTTTTACTTTGGGACACTTTGTCCCGAAGTAGAAAAAGCCGGGGAGCGGTATCAACCACTCCCCGGATGGATCAGAGCTCTACCAGCGCGGAGAGCTGTTTCAAGAGATCAGACAGCGGCCCCCACAAAGCGGCATAGTCCCGCTGCAAGGCCGCGAGTTCTTCGGGATAAATCGCGCCGTAGGTGTTGGCTTGAATTGCCACTTGGTTCAGATTGTTGGAGCAGCGCCGCTGGAGCGAAACCAGCTCACGAACAGGCGAAAGGTCAACATGAAGCACATACCCACTCAGGGCCATTTTCCGCATATAGGCTCCCATATTACGGATGCCAGCCTCCGCCATACGTTCTTGAATCAGGGCCTGCTCCGCCTCCGACACCATCACATGAAGATGGATCGGACGGCGGCGCTTTTTTGTCATCGCTCCTCACGCTCCCGGCTGCGGCAGGCGCGGGGCGGCTCCTTTACCTTATCCAGCGGCTTTTCCTGTTCGTCTGCCGGAACAGGGTGCGGCAAATGAAATTCACGGTGCAGGCGCAGCGCCTCCAGTACAGACAATTCCTGTTCACGTTTCTTTTCCATATACGCACCTCCTTATCTATCGCCACGGTCAGGCTGCCTACGCTGGGGAGCCGGAGCCTCTGAGCCGCGATCTGCCTCCGCCAACTTTGCCGCATTTTTCATCTGCTCGGCAATCGGACGGGGCCTGTCGGGATTATCAGGCGCAGGACGCAGCTCATAGTCGGATGCCTGTTTTTCCGTTAGCGGGCGGGTATAGGTAAGATAGCCCCAAGCCAAGAACGAGCCATTTTCCACCGGGATGCGCTGATCGTAATTGAAGATTTCATCCGGCTTGTTATAAGGCGGCTTCGGGAATGTCCCGATGTCCACAGGCCGCTGGGTCGAATAATACTTGTAAAGGCCGGGAGCCTCGGTCTGCCTGATCCCGACGTTATAAATACGCTGATAGTCCTGCACCCGGTCCGTGAAATCCTGTTCCATCGCGGTGCGGTCATTTCCATAGTGACCCCATTCATACTGCCGCTGGCCGTCCTTGTCATCATAGCAGGCCCATGTGACATAGCGGGATGGCGCGGTGGGATGTTCGCCCAATGCAAATCCTCGTCCATTTTCCAGCATGACCGCCTTCAAAATGGCGTAGCCTTGATTTTTGTCCATAGTACACCTCCCATCATCGAGACATTTCTTTGTTTTCTCTTTTCACAAACGGCTGGAGCTGATAGGGGCTTGTACCGTCCTCGGGTCGCAGAAAGTCTATCCGGGCCGCAGCACGGATGGCGTTCTGGTTAAGCTGCCGCTGCCATGCCCCTTGGCTGGGAGCCCACTTAAAGCCGTTGCTTTTCAGTTCCTGCCGCTGATCGGCATCGGGCTTTTCCTCAAAAATAAGCTGCAAACGGTTTTCTGCCTCGTTGATTTTGGCCTTGCCTCCGGGGAATGTCCAGCCAGCAAACTCGGAGCGGCTGCTCAGTTCCTCAATGCGTCGGCGCACACGGCGGATGTTGGCGTTGTTGTTGGAAAGCAGATAGGCGGGGTACGGTTTGCTTTTGTCCAAGTGCCATGACTGCGCCATATCTGCTTCGAGCTTTTCTGCCTGCTCCGGCGTAAGCTCCGGGCAGCCGTCCAGCGTTTTGTGTTTCCGAAAATACGCATTGACCGCCTTCATGGTGGCCTGCAGGGACTCCAGCCCCTCCAGCTTTTTTGTCAGTTTTTCCACAGCCAGATCATCATCCGCGCTGATCCCACCCATTCCAACAGAGCGGATTTTATCAAGCAGCTTTGAAATCTCCGCATACTCTCCATAGTTGCGATCCCGGGCGGCGTTCTGCTTGTGCTTTTTTGCCACAGGAAAATTGCCGCCCCCGGAGATCAGAATAGAGGGCGCCCGGGCATCAACCACATTGCGTTCATTCAGATTTTCCGCAAGTTTCCGGGCATAGCGATCCACCAGAGCGTCAATCTTATCGTGGTACATGGGATCGACACGGGCTTTCTGGCGTTCCGCCGCTGCATACGCTTCATCGACCATTGCCCGGTAGCTCGTCGTAGCGGAGCCCGGCTGATAGTCGGAAAAGCTGTTCATATCCTTTGCCCGCTTTGCGGCTTCTTCATTGATCGGATAATATTTCGGCATAGTACCTCCTTCCACAAAAGCCGGAACTTTGGGACAAATTGTCCCAAAGCCCCGGCAGCTAAAATGTTGACAGCATCTCACGGAAACAGGGCCGGACGTAGAAATATACGCCTTCCGCAGAAAAGGGCCTTAAAAAGCCTTGTCACAGGCGGGTTTTGGATGTCCTAATTGTCAACACATCAGCCCCGTTTTTTCCGCATATATTCCCGCTGCTGTCTGCGGTGTGCCGCCTTTGCACAGGCCGCCGAACAATAGGTTTGCCGTCCATCAGGAGCCACGGCTCTGCCGCATACCGGGCAAGCCTTGAAATCCGGCCTTGGCCCTTCTGCCAGCAGCGCAGCCTCCAGCGCCGGATCAAGGGGCAGAACAGCCTCGCGGAAGTAGCGGCAATAAGCCCCCGTCCAGCATTTCCCAAACATATAGCACTCGCAATCCAGCGGCAGGCAGCCGCAGTCCCGCTCATAGTTGGCACACCATTTTGATACCAGCCTGCGGATTGCCGCTTTTTCTGTCCGGGTCAGTTCTCGGCCCACAGCATCACCTCCCGTTGCCCGGTGGTTTGAGCTGCTCCCGGTAGCAGAACACGCAGCCGATCCCGCGCCAGTAAGGGCAGCCATCACAGCGGGAGCCCTTCGGCGGCAGGCTGGGCGGCACACCCTTGAAGTAGCTTTTTTCTTTCATAAATCCCTCATAGGGGTTATTTGTAAATCTCATTCATTATCCTCGCTTTCGGTATCGTCCTCGTCCCAAGGCGGCCCATCGTCCTCGGGATCGTCATAATCGGCCAGTTCCTCGCTGTAATCCTCCTCGGGTACAGCAGCTTTTTCATGCTTCGGGCGGTAGATTTTGAAGTACCAGCCTGCACCGCTGCCCAGAACAGCCACTGCCAAAATCAGCAGAAGTGTCCCGGTATTGCTTTTTTGCTGGGGTTCGGGTTCCGGCTCCTCCACAGGTTCCGTCACCGGGGCGGGTTCGGGAGCTGTGCCAGCACACTCGGTCATGTTGACCGCGCAGACCTCGCAATCCGTATGGATGGCTCCGGGTGCACATTTTTCTGTGCAGGAGCAGGCCGGAAGCTCTCCGCCAGCGGCCTCCAGTGCCGCCAGCAGATCGGCTTCATCCACCATGTTCAGAAAGTAGGTGTGATACTGTTCGCCATCCTCGTCCACAGGCTTGTCATAATCAATGACAATGTAAAAGGTGTTGCCGCCGCTGGTTTCCACCGTGATGAACTGTTTGTTGGTTGCAGCATCATAGAGCAGATCGCGGGTCACAAGGTTTCCATCCTTCGAAAAGCCCTCGCCCGGGGTAATGGTAGGTGCAGGCTCCGGAGCCGGAGTTTCTTCCACAACAGGCGGTTCCTCATTCCCACTGTCCGAATAGGCGTAGGCCGGAATCGCAAAGCCGCATAAAAGAACGGCGGAGCAAAGCCCCGCCGCCAACATACGAAAGTGTTTCATATTCAGTTTTCCTCCTTCTTTTCTTCTTCGGACTTCGGGACACTTTGTCCCAAAGTGCCGCCGTCCTTCAGCTTCTCAAACAGCAGCGGGAGCTCCGTAAGGGAAATGCTCATGCCACGCACAATGTCCACGATCTCGCTGTTTTCTGCCTCCAGCTTTTTCTGCTCCAGCTCCTTGAGCCGGGCCTGCTGTTCACTGATTTTGGCCTTGACCTTATCAATCTCGGCCTGAATTTTCATGCTTTTGGTAGTTGCCATTTCAAAACCTCCTGTCACGGTAAGCGCCCGTAGGCGTAAAAATGAGATTGCCAGTAGCTTGTATTCAAATTTGCGTAGCCGATGGGATCTCCGCAATGCAGCATTTTTCCGTCACCGACATAAATCCCGCAATGGCTCACGCCCGGCGTGTCATAGGTGCCTTTGAAGAACACCAGATCACCGGGTTTGGGAGAGCTGGTCGGCGTACAGATGTTATAGAGCCCCTGGGCGCCCAGCCTGCCCACATTCCAGCCGGAGTGATTGATGACCCACGAAACGTACCCCGAGCAATCAAAGGAAGTGGCAGGAGAACTGCCTCCCCACACATAGGGATAGCCGATGTATTTCTGCGCTTCGGCAAGCATTGCAGCAAAGGTTTCATCGTCCAGATATTCTCCGGGCACTTCGTAATCACCGGGTTTCCCGGTAATGTACTTGTTCACATAGGGAGAATCCGGGAACAGATCGGGGCGATTTCCCAGCGTTGCCATATAGATGGCATATCGGGAAAGCTGATCCTCGCCCATAACGTACACAGGTACATGGGACAAATCAAAATTTTCCAACGTGACCGTACAGATGTAATAATCGTAAGGCACCTGATAGGTGTCCGTATGGGAGTTGCCGTCCTCGTCCGTCCATGTGTCGGTTTCTGTGCGATACCGGGTTTCCACCACCACATCCTCCGTGAGAATGTACTGGCGGTCAAAGAGCATTTGCAGCGTTCCCTGTACCTCGCCTATTGTCCATTGTCCCTCATGGAGCGCACACAAAAGAGAAAGCAGCACATAGGGATCATGTTCGATTTCGTCCAGATCGAAGTGGTATTCGTCATAGTCATGGGTGCTTTCATAGGTGTCCAGATAATGCTGTAAATCATCTTCCAGCGCACAATAGGCGGCTTCGGCGGCCAGCATATCACGATCCTCGCAAGGATAGGTGCTGGCTCCTAATGCACCGGCCCCGGCGTTCCCCAGCATAAGCATGGTAGAGGAACAGGACTGCATAGCGAACAGGAGTAACACACAGAGCACCGCAATCACGGCACCTGCGGGATGACTTTTGACAAATTCCACTGCCCGGGCGGTCAGGCGTTCTGTGGCTGTGGCAGTTTTCCCCGCCGCAGCCGCGCTCTGCTTTGCAGCCTCCTTTGCCTGCTTGCGGTATTGCCTGCGGAGCCGTTGCTTCTGCCAGTAGCGGGTAAGGGCATTTTTCGTCAGCTCCGGGTGCTCCTGTGCGGCGGTGTGAAAATGGTAGTCCGCCGTGTACTTGGTATAGCGGGCCTCGGCCTTGCGTACCACTTTTGCCGGATGTTCCCGGACTTTACGGCGCACAAAGCGAGAGCCATGCCGCAGCGCGGTTTCTCCCACAAGCTCAGAACGGTGTGCGCCTTCCGTGCCGACATTTTCCTGTTCCACTTCAAAAATCTTGCCATGCACGAAGCTGTGAACGGAACCGCTGGCAACACGGCCTATGCGTTTTACCGGGCCGGGCTTTTTCGGCGGCTTTTGTTTTGCCAGCTTCTCCCGGGCCTGTTCCAGTTTTTCGCCTTGGGACTCCATACGGAGCTTTGCTGCCGCAGCCTGTTCTTGCTGGCTCTTTTTGCGGAACTTGGACTTTGGGACACTTTGTCCCGAAGTGTCGGAAGCCTCCGGCCCGGACTGCTCCTCGTCAGGGGCGTGGGCGGTCTGCGACCAAGCCTCCTCCTTGGCCTTATTCGTTTTTCGTTTCATTCTTCATATCCTCCGGGCGGGTAGTCAGCAGGTCATAGATTTCTCCGCGAGGGAACCGATCCACAAACGGGATGGTCACATTTCCATAGAACAACAGCCCCTCGCCGGAATTGCTGTGTGTGATATAGGAAAGCTGGTGCTCGGAAATACCGAGCTGTTTTGCCAGAATGGTACGGTCACTCTGCGCCTGCGAAAGCAGAATCATAAAATCCGTGTTGTCCAGAATGTTCTCGATTTCACGGCTTGCCAAAAGGTCTTTGACGTTCTGCGTCAAAGCAGACGGCACACATCCTTTTTTACGCAGCATTTTCCAGACCGCCACAAAGTAGCTGGCTGTCAGTGGATCACGGAGCAGAATGTGAAACTCGTCAAAGTAGCACCAAGTTGCCGCGCCCTCGTGGAAGTTCTGATCCACCGCCTGCGAAACAAACTCATTTGTGATGTGCATTGCAATCTTTCTAAGGTTTTCGCCCATGTTTTTCAGAACGATGCACACCACACGGCTGTCCGTCTTGACGTTGGTAGGATGGTTAAAGAGATTGAGGGAGCCTGTGCAATAAAGCTCTAAGGCAGTTGCCACGCGCCGGGCTTCGGGCTCCGGCTGGCGTAAGAGCTCTTCGTACAAATCCTGCAACAGCGGTGTTTTTGCAGTTTCCAGTCCGAGCGCCTGTTCCCGGTACACCAAACGCACACAGCGGTCAATGACCGTCTTTTCAATGGGCTGCAAGCCTTCCTTGCCGCCGACCACCAGCTCGCACAGGGACAAAAGAAAATCCGCCTTCATGGAAAGCGGGCTTTCTCCGGCAGCCATATTGAGCTCCACATCCATCGGATTGAGATGGTGCGGGCTGTCCGGGGCAATCTCGATCACCTGACCGCCCAGCCTTCGCACCAGCGGCGCGTATTCGCCCATCGGGTCAACCACGATGATCCGATCCTGCGGGATGGTGAGAAACACATTCAAGAGCTCGCGCTTTGCGGCAAAGCTCTTTCCGGAGCCCGTAGAGCCCAAGTACATCCCGTTTGCCGATTTCAGCTTTTTGCGGTCAGCCATGATGACATTGTGAGAAAGTGCGTTCATGCCATAGTAGAGGGCCTGTCCAGCCATGCGGAGCTCCCTTGTCATAAAGGGGATAAAAATGGCTGTGGAGCTGGTTGTCATACCGCGCTGGATTTCTACCTCGTTGTAGCCAAGGGCCAGCGAAGAAACAAAGCCCTGTTCCTGTTGCCAGTCCAGACGGCGCAGAGCGCAGTTGTATTTCTGCGCGATGCCGCCCACGGTAAACACATCGTTTTCCAGCCGCTGGCGAGTAGGGGCAAGGTTTACCACCGTAAAGGTCAGCAGAAACATTCGCTCATTGCGGGATTGCAAATCAGCCAGAAGCTCCGCCGCGTCCTTGCTGAATGTAATCAGGTCAGGGGGAAGAATGTCCGGGTCATAGCCGGAGCGCACAGCCTTTCTCTGTTCCTCCACTTTCATTTTCCCAATGTCCGAGATTTTCCCCTTGATGGTCTTGATTGCCTTGAGCTGATCCACGGTCTGAATGTGCATGGTCACGGTCATTTCCGCATCCAGCTCCAAGATTTCCGCCAGCAGCTTATCCGAAAGCTCCGATGCCATAATCTGCAAGTAGGACACCGCGCCCCAATACTGGCCGATACGGAATGTGCGGGACTGGCGGAAGTCGAGACTGTCCGGGGCAATAAAGTCTTTTGTGCCAAGCCCGGTCTGCGGGATGTCTTTCCACGAAAAGCGGAACGGCTCGCGGCTCCCCGGATGCATCTGGCTATGAAGCAGCGCAAGGCGGGCCCGCCCGTCCATCGGCTCCGAGGGAACGCCCAGCCGCTTAAAGTTTCCCATGACATCGGCCTCCACACGCTCCAGACGGGGCCGTGCCTCCGCAATCCCCTCGGCGGGTATGCCAAAGGTGATGTATTTTGAGCGTTCAATGCCGTTGTTGCTTTTGGCAATCTGATTTTTCAGCATCCCGGTAAACTCGTCCCTGACGCTGTTATAGTTGTCATCCGCTTTCGGGATATTGACCTGATAGCGGCTGCGGGAATGGGAACGGCGGTTGATAAAGGAAAGCTGGAACGGCAGCGAGCTGTCAAAGTAGTTGAGAAATGAGCTCCATCCGCTGAATATGGCGGTCTGATCCTCGGTGGATGCCACAGAGTAATTGATGTCCTCATATTCCACGGTCTTTGTATAGAGCCCGCCCGGCAGCTTGCACACACCGTCCGGGTGCATGGACAGATACGGGATCGTCTGCTGGGCGGACAGGGCCGCCCGGCCTTTACCCTTGGCGGCGGCTCCGTTTTTCTTCTTTGCGTTTTTCAATCACATCCTCCTTTCCAGCGCCCGGCCCGGCAAAGGGCGCATAAATGTTTTCGGTTCGGTAGGCCCTGATCCCCGGCCTTAGAAACTTGGCCCGGATGATATTCCGCACAACCTTTTCAAAGGGCAAGCCGTCCTTTTCATACATGGCCAGCAGGAACGCCGGGAGCATAATTCCCAGCATGAGAAACATCGCCCCGGTATTGCCGAGGGTGCCACGGGTCAGCAGATAGGCCGGAATCCCCACCGCGCCAGCGCTGCCGAAGCAGACAAGCTGGCGTTTGGTGAGGTTGAAAGCCATCTTTGTTTTGATTTTGGATAAATCGTTTGGTACGTTTACATAGGGCATAGATCACACTCCTTTCTGCACTTCGGGACAATGTGTCCCAAAGTCCGGGATGGTTGGTGTTACTTCATTTCCCCATACAGCCCAACCGGGCGGGGTCTGTCTGGCAAAGAGCTCCACGCGGGGCAGATCGCCCATCAGGGAAATGATTTTGGCGCGGGCCTCGTCCGGCTTTTTGCTGTGGGCCTCAATCGGGGAAATGATAAATTGATGGATGTTGGCAGCCTGCCGCTTCGGGTGTCCCTTGGTTGCCAGCAGGCAGATTTCCGCGTTGCCCCTCGTCCAGAAGCCAAGGCCGTAAAACCAGCTATCCGCCTTCTTGTTCTTTTTCAGCCAGACGAAAGCAACGCTTTTGTAGGTGAAGCCCCAAGCCTCGATCAGCCGGAGCGCCTCCGGGAGCTGCGGGAAAGTGGCCCATAAAAAGAGTGCGCTGTCCGGGGCTGCAAGATCAGCCACAGGCAACGCACATAACTCCTCAATGCTCATAGTGGGATAATGTTTTTCCGCCGCGCCCTGTACTTTCTTAGCCGAGTAGCGCCAAGGGGGATCGGCGTAAATGATAGAATACTGCTGGATAATTACACTCCTTTCTCGCCAGAGCTTTTTACTGCCTGCGCCGCACGGATGCGCTCACTGGCAGCGGCATAAAAGGCCGGGGCCGTTTCAAAGCATACAAAGCGGCGTTCTGTGTTGATAGCTGCAATCGCGGTTGTGCCGGAGCCCGCGCAAATGTCCGCGACCAGTTCGCCGGGGCGGGTATAGGTGCGGATCAAATACTCGCAGAGCTCCACGGGCTTCTGCGTGGGGTGGATGCCGCCGGACACCGTAGGCACAAAAAGCACATTTCCGGGATAGCGGCGGCCATCGTTGGACTCCGAGCCCTGCCGTTCAAATTTTCCATAGTTGGAGCTTGTACCGCTTCGGGAATGTACGCGGGTATAAGGCTTGCCATAAGTAAACTGCGGATTGTAGACCGGGGACTTCTGGTAAAACACCAAGATATTCTCGGACTTTTTCAGCGGAGCCCGGTTTGCATTGAGAAAACCTGTTCCGCGCTCCTTGTACCAAATCCACTCATAGCGGAGCATGGCGAGGTTGGATGCGCCCAGCACCTTGTCAAAGGGGCACTGTGCGAAGAACAGCACCGCACCATTCGGCTTGACCGCCCATTTCACCGCCTCCCACAGTTCCGGGAGCGGCAGGGGCACATCCCAATAATTCCGGGTTGTGCCGTAGGGCGGATCGGTCAGCAGCATATCCACGCTATGTTTTGGCAAAGAACGCAAGCCCTCGATGCCGTCCATGAGAAACAAGCCCTCCTTCGGGACACGTTGTCCCAAAGTGCGGCTATCGGTCATTGCGGGCCTCCTTTGCTTTGGCAGGTGCAGGCCGGGCGGCATTTTCTTTTCCAGCTTGTTTCGCGGCCTCGGCCATCTGCTCCTTGATCGGGGCAGGCCGTACCGCCTGGGCCCGTGCAACAAGCTGTTCCACCGCCGCATGATACGCCTCCACACCAGCCGCATTGATCCGTTCCTGTGTGGCTCGGTCAGGAATCCGAACCGTAGCCCGGTATCCCGTCCGGCTGGCAGGATCAGGTTTAGAGGGAGCGCCGAGGAAAATCCCGTTTTTTCCGTCCACAACCTTAAAATCGTCGATGACCACACCGCCAAAATTGACGCTGGCGAAGCCGATCAGTTTTCCCTGCGGCTCAATCGGGCGGACAGATACCGTGATCGGAACAACCGCCTCCTGCAAGACAGCATCTGTCCGCATTTTTACTGCCTCATCAATGCTAACGCCCTTGACTTCTGCAAGCTCCGCGATGGGAGCATCAAACAGCCAGCGCCGTTCCTCCGCAGCAATCTGCTCCGGGGTCAGCAATACATCGTCTTTCTTACTCAGATAAAATTCCTCCTTTCCGCTTGCCGGAGCAGGCTGGGCGGGGTCGTCCATCAGCTCTTTTCTTTGTAGGACGGCCTCCGTTTCCGCCATAAAGCGGTAAGCGTCCGCTTCAGTAAACTCCTCCGGCGTTTTTCCATTCCACAAGCGCGTTCCATCCGCCCCGTATCTTCTCGGCATAAGCACCTCCTCCTGTTAATGAGCGCCAAAGATACGCTGGGCAATGCTCCCTGTCTTAAAGAGCATGAAGCAAAGCAAAACCGTGTAGCCCACAGTTCCCCAAATCGCCCCGATGGGATCGCCGCTTGTTGCGATGCCTTGAATGAGCACCGCGTAAATTGCAACACATACGAGGATCAGCAGCCCTTGAAAGCCCACGGCAAACAGGGACTTGATGTAGTTCTGTCCGGTGCCGCCAAGCTCCCGGTTGGAAAGCGTAGCAACGGGGATGGGGGCCAGACTGGTCAGCAGATAGATTTCCAGCATCCTGCCATACACCAAAACGAAAATGATAATCCCCATCGCCTTCATCGTAAATCCAATGAGCGCAGACTGCAGCCACAGCCCCAAAAGCGGCCCCAAGTCCATCGTCTCCAGCGAGGTTTCCAGTTCGGCAAGCATATCCGCCGAAACATCGGTAGAGCCTTGAATGAGCCCGCCTGCCTGTGCGATAACGCTCTGCGACACATCGAACACAGCCATGACGATATTGAATGTATTTGACAGGATTAAGATTGCACAGGCTGTTTTGAACATCCATTTATAGAGGGTCGCAACGTCAACCTCGTGCATATTGTTCTTTTCCAAAAGCATCTGTATGAGCTCATAAGTGGCAACAAAGGTCAGCACCATTCCGGCAATCGGCAGGATCACCGTTTCGGAAAGCTGTCGGATCAGGGAGAAAACCCCGGCGTGCCACGCCGCCGGGGTAGTCCCTACCTGTGCCGCAATCTCTCCGACTTGGGTATTGACGGTATCAAAAAGCCCTTCGAGGTTTCCCATGATCCCGCCAATCAGAAGCTCTTTGAGCCAGTTTGTGAGCCAGTCGGTGAGAAAATCCATAAGCGCCTACCTTAAAACAGGCCAGACAGCAGAGGGATCAGTGTGGTGCCAATGACGATGATGCCGCCGCCCGCCATGAGCTGCTTCATGCCCTGGGACTTTGCTTATGTGTGATAAAGAAGTAATAGAAGTGTAAAAAATTTTGCCGTTCCTATCCGGCACTTGCGCAGGGTGTCGGATAGGTCGGGCTTATTCTTCGGGCAAGTCAATCTTGCCGACAAAGCTATAATAAATATCAATGCGCTGGTGGCGTACTTCGTTCTCGTCATACTCACATTCATAGACAACGATTTTCTCCACCATTTCACGCAAGAGGGTGTGTGTCAGTTCCTCGATAGAAAGGTACTTGCGGACAACGTTCATAAACTTTTCAGCGTTTACCGTGGCTTCCTGTGCCTTGTCCAGTTCGCCCTGCAATGCGGCGGCTTTCTCCTTCAGTTCCCGCTGCTCGGCTTCGTAGTCTGCGGACATTTCCATAAAACGCTCGTCATTGATTTTCCCGTTTACATTGTCCTCATACAGACGTTTGATATAGCGGGAAAGTTCTGCAATGCGGCTCTGCACCTGTTCAAGCTGCTTCGTGGCTGCCGCCTGTTTCCGCTTGCCGCCCATTTCATTCTGCTGGATAAGCAGCTTCACGAACCGGGCTTCATGCTTCTGTGCATAGGCGGTCACTTTCCGCAGATTGTCCAGCACACCCGCCGTCAAAAGGTCGGTTCGGATGAAGTGCGCCGTACAGTCGGCGGTGCGCTTCTTATAGCTGCCGCAGATGTAGCAATCCTGCTTTCTCTTGTCGGTCTGATACCGCTGCTGGTACATCACATGACCGCAGTCGGCGCAGAACAGCAAGCCGGAGAACAAGCCCACATCATCGTAGCGGTTGGGGCGTTTGCGCTGCTTGCGTAACTCCTGCACCCGTTCCCATGTCTGCAAGTCGATGATTGGCTCATGGTGGTTCTCGAAAATCGCCTGTTTCTCAATGGGGTTGTCTATGCTGTGCTTCATCTTGTAGGACGGTTTTTCCGTCTTGAAGTTCACAAGACAGCCTGTGTATTCCCGGTTTTCCAACAGATGAACAACGGTATTGGTCGCCCACTTACATTCATAGCCGGGGTGGTAGCGGCGTATGCTGCCTGTGCGCTGGTATTCCAGCGTTCCCGGCGTGGGGATTTCCTGCTCGGTCAGCATACGGGCTATCTTGGTCGGACCGTTCCCGGCAAGGCAAAGCTGGTAAATCTGCTTGACTACCGGGGCGGCTTCCTCGTCAATGATGAAATTTTCGTCCTCGTCCATGAGGTAGCCGTACACGGGCTTGCTGGTAACAGGCTTACCGCTCATGCCTTTTGCTTTCTTAACTGCCTTGATTTTTTTGCTCGTATCTCTCACCATCCATTCGTTGAAAAGATTACGCAGCGGGGTAAAATCGTTGTCGCCCATTGCGCTGTCCACTCCGTCATTGATAGCGATAAAGCGGACGCCTTTCTGCGGGAAAAGCATTTCTGTATACATTCCCACTTGAAGATAATTTCGCCCTAAACGGGACATATCCTTGACGATGACTGTGCCGACTTTCCCGGCTTCAATGTCTGCAAGCATGGCTTGAAATCCGGGTCTTTGGAAGTTCGCACCACTATAACCGTCATCTGTGTACCAGCAGAGATTGGTAAAGCCGTTCTGCTTGGCGTAGGTTTCCAAAATGCGCTTTTGGTTGGATATAGAGTTGCTTTCCCCTTGCAGTTCATCTTCATGGGATAATCTCGGATAAAGGGCGGTAATAAGGTTTTGGGTTGTCTGTCTTAACATGGTTTCCTCCGTTTCCGACAGCCAGCCCCACTATTCCGTACTTCGATTGTACCATACAGCGGGGCGGCTTGTATAGCGGCAAAGTGTAAAAGTGCTTCTTTACCGCCCGTCAAAATGACGTTTTTTTGTGTTAGGGTTATCACGCAGATTCAACTTCATAAATATTTTACTTTTATTTGATAGTCCATTTCATTCTGCTGTGTTATAATGGCAAAAATTGAATTAGCGAGGTAAAAGGCTTATGAAAAAATATATTTCTTTGTTTTTATGTCTGACTTGCATTTTAACTTTAGTTGCGTGTGGGAAAAAAGCTGCTCCCATTCAGTTGCCCCAAACAAGCGACATTACATCTGTTGATGTAACTGTTGGGGAAAACACCACAAATCATTCAGACACAGCTTGGATAAGTGAAATAATTTCTGACATTTCCAGTTCTGAACCAACCAGTAAGCAAAGTGTTCAAGATTTTCCGCAGACTGAAAGTTATATCAAGATTGATTTTCAGTTTGAAACAGGAACAAGTACCATTTTTGCCTATGAGGAAAACGGAAAACACTATATCGAACAGCCTTATCAGGGAATTTATAAAATTGACAGTCAGCTGTACGAACGGCTGCAAGAAACAAACTAAAATTTAACTTATCCATTCAGCGGTCATGTTTCCGGGCATGACCGCTTTTCCATGCCCTCATTTTGTAGCAGCTTCCGCTTCCAGCACCTTAGCCATTTTGTCGGCGGCGGTTTCCTTTGCGCCCTGCTTGAAAAAGCCGGACACGACAAGAACAGAGTTCCCTATACGGATTTCCGTCACGCAATCGGCGGGTGCGGTGCTTTTCATGCTGTGTCTGATATGCTCTTTTTTATCGGTCATAGGCGAACTCCTTTCAATCGTTCATCAGTTGCTTTAAGCGGTTCAGCTTGTTTTGTGCGCTCTCCCTGCGGAAGTTCTCGCCGGAGAAGCAGACAGGGGCGCACATTTCAAGCAGTCGGTCATAAATCCGGGCGTGGGGCGTGTCCTGCGGGTTCTGCAACTCGGTAAGCGTGAGGTTGGTCGTGACGATCAGCGGCTTGCCGCTTCGGTATCGGCTGTCAATCACATTGTAGACCTGCTCTAAGCCATACTCTGTGCCACGCTCCATTCCAAAATCATCAAGGATAAGCAGCGGATAGCGGCAGAGGTTGGAAATATATTCGTTCTTGCCCTCAAAAGTGGCTGCAAGGTCATTAAGAATAAGGGCAAAGTTCGTCATGCGGACGGAGATTTCTTTCTCCATGAGGGCGTTTGCGATACATCCGGCAAGGTAGCTTTTGCCTGTGCCGACGCTGCCCCAAAGCAGATAGCCGATGTTCCCGGCTTTCATGTCCTCCCAATGTTCCACATAGAAATGGGCGGTTTTCATCTGCGGGTTTCTGCCGTTGTCATTGGCAAAAGTCCATTCCCGCATAGCCGGGTCGGTAAAGCCCCGGCGTTTCAGTTCTTCCACCTTGTCCCGGTGCTTTCGCTGCTGTTCGGCGGCTTCACGCTCCATGCGCTGCGCCCGCTGGCAGTCACATTCAGCCGGATGTCGGTCACGCCCAAACAGGGTAGCCTTATCAGCCGGGAAATAGGCTTCTTTCGGTGTCCGGCACTTGCCGCAGTAGAGCAGACCGTCCTCACCTGTGTAGTCCTCCGGCTCGGCGGTGACTGCTGGTATCTGTAAATTCATATCTTCAAAAGCTGGTTTCATAGACTTTCTCCCTCCTTGTAGCTGTAATCGGGTATGCCCCTTTTCGGGGCAGCTTTAGCGGTATCGTCAGCCACCCATCTGCGGATAGTGGCTGCATGGTTCTTGTATTTCCTCCCAGTGGAAGCGATATAGCCGGATAGCCGGTCAATGTAATACTCCCACTTGTCGGGCAGTTCTGCTTGCAGTTCGGAAAGCTCCGTATCTGTCAAAATCACATTTTTGTATCTGCCGTAAGCAGCGGGAGCGGCTCGTCCTGGTTCTGACTCTCTCTCTTTTTCTATCTCTATATCTATCTCTTTCTTTATCTCTATCTCTGGTGGACAAATGTCCGCTTTTGCTTCGGACACTTGTCCACTAAGCCGTTTTTGCTCTGAAATCTTCATTCTTGCCCTGCGCTTGCGCTCCCCCTCGGTAGAGGACTGACCGATGAAAAGCTCGATATTGCTCATATACAAAGCCCCGTTGTCCAGCGGTTCGACAAGCCCCAGCTTCATAAAGATTTGCAAAGCCCGTTCAACTGTGCCGACCTGCTGGCGGGTAATGGTGGCTATCATTTGGGCGGTGTAGGGGATATTCTCGTCAAGCTGCAAAGTGCCGCCGTATTTCAGCGATTTTAAGTACAGCTTCAAGAGGATATTGGAATACAGCATACCGTCCTGCATACTTTCCAGCAGCACGATAGCGTCATCGTCAAAATAGCTTTCTTTCAGTTTGAGGTAATAATATTTGCGGTTATCTGACATAATCTTGGTTCTCCTTATCTGCGGGGCGGGCTTTCCATCTCTTTGAGTAATACCGGGGGCAGAGTACCACGATAGCCCTAAAACTCTGCTTGCAGTCATGGGTACAGCCCCGGCAAAGGGCATTGAAAGTAATGCGGTTTCGCTCATTGAGGAAGAACGCCCATTCCAGCCGCCGCTTCTTGCTCATTCTCGGCATGAAAAAACGCTCCTTTCTTCGGTTTGGTCGGGTATGAGGGGACAGGGGCAAAATCTGTATGTTCCCGGTGTCATTTTCGGGAAAAATCTGCCCTGTAAGCCCCGTTTGCAAGGGTGGGTGTGTTGCGGGTAGGGTAAGCTATACCCCCAGCCTTTTGTATGGTTTCGGTATCATTTCGGGTCGGTTTTTAACGCTCCTGTTCGTGCTTTTTCTGACGGCTCGGTGTGCCGTGTAGTATCTGCTCGGTGTTCCGCTTGGCGGTGGCAAGCTGCTCATGCTCGGCTTTGGCGGTGCGGTAGGTGTTGTAAGCTGCGTTTTTCTCGGAAATGAGGGCTTCAATCTCCGTATTCAGCTTGGAAATGGCAGGCAGCTTCTTTCCCGGTGCAAGCACCTTTAGCTGGCGCAGGGTGGCTTCATAGATGATGAAATCTGCTTCATTTGCCCGGTAGTAGGTTTCTGTCTTTTTGCCTTTCAGCTTCTTGTGTTCCTCAATAGTCGGGCGGGTTCGGCGGTAATCGCTGACAACCTTTCGCAGATTTTTCTTGTCGGCTATGGTCTGCTCAATGCCCCGCAGACTTTCCCTTGCTTCGGAAAGGGCTTTCCGGCTGCTCTCCACGGCTGCGTCCAGCTTGTCAAGGTCAAGCAATCCGTTCTCCATGAGAAAGTTGTGGGTAGCCGCCATCTGTTTGAGATTGTGCAGGGAAGCCCAGCGGTCATAGCCTACGCCCTTGCCCTCGGCTCGTTTCGTTTCCCGGTCAACCATGCGCTGTAAACCGTCCTGTTTCGGGGCGATTTTGGCGGATTTTTCCCTCTGCAAATGCCCCGTCATGCTACCGGGGTATTCGGGTATGGGTGTGGTCTGTTCGGCGGCTCTGTGGGCGTTCTGCTCCAAAAGGGCAAGGACGGCGGTACGGTCAAAATCATCCCCCAGCTTCCGGGCGGTAATGGGCTTGGTTCTGTCCGGCGTGAGATAGGACAGCCGCCCCCGGCTCTCCTTGACGGAGATTCCCGACTGCAAAAGCAAAGCTGAAAATTCGTCAAAGGTGCTTGCCCGGTCAAGGGTGTTGCGTATGGTCTGCCGCAGCTTCGCCTTGTCGGTTTCAAACTTGGTTTGCCGGGGCGTGATACCGTCCGCTATCATCGGGGCATTGGCTTTATCAAGGGCAAGCTGCCCTTTCTTCTGCGCCCAGTATTCACGCTCGGTCACTCGGTTCTTACTGCCATGCAAGAGGTCAATCTGATACAGATTTTCCCGGTGGCACATCTCCATGACTTCGGACTTGAAATATTCCATAGCTGCGTCTGTGCAGCGGTGCTTCATGCCGCATTTCGTGTCCGCTGGTCTGTCCATGTAGGGCAGAAGCGGGACAGCTTCAATCCGCAAGCTGTTTATGACGATATGCACATGAATGTTGCCAGAGTGATTGTGTCCGTCCGGGTGGGTGCAGACAATGGCTTGGTGTCCGGGGAAATGCTCTTTGCAAAATTCCTCGCCCAGCGATTGTGCCTTATCAACGGTCAAGCCGTTGTCCGTTCCGTCCCGTGGGTCGAAGCTGATGATATAGTGGTGGGACTTCACATCTTCCCGTTTTTGGTTTTTGCCATAGCGGAGATTGGAGCGCATACAGGCTACGGCAAAATCTTCATCGCCGCAGTTCAGCGTGGCAAGGCGGTAGTCCTCACGGGGGACAAGCCGCCCGTTTTCATCAAGGGTAGGCTTCATGGTAAACTCGTCATGCTCAAAGGTAAGGTACTGCTCGGCTACCCCGTAGTCGGCATTTTTAGAGCTGATATGTTTGAATGTTGCCAACGGCTTCACCTACTTTCTGCAAGACTTCAAACTTCAAGGCTGCAAGGTCGGAAATGGCGACTCTGACTTCGCCGGACAGGGCGTTGTACGGCACACCGTATTCGTTCAGATACCGGGCAATCTGATTGAGGTTGCCGCCGATCCTGCCGTATTCGGCGGTCAGCTTCCCGACAGCGGCAAGCAATTCATCATTGACCGGGGAAACGGTAACAATGGGGCGTATGGTTGCCCGTGTAATGGCTTGCCGGATAAATTCGGACTGGCTCATACCATAAGGGGCAAGCCGGGCGGTAAAATCGGCGTATTCTTCATCGGTCAGCCGTGTCTTGACTACCCTGCTGCGGTGGGGCGTGTTATATCGTTTCATAGGTGGTTGACCTCCTTTCTGTGCGTGGTGTCCTCTCACTAATAGGAGAAAAACGGGGTGTGTAGCGGAACTGTTTTTGAAATAATCCGAAAAGAATTTGCGGGAATTTTTCAAGCGGCTTTAGCCGCCATAGCAGGGTTTGGGGAAGGCACTCCCCAACAAGATTCCCGCAAGGACAAAATGAGCGATAAGCGAAATTTGGTACTGCGGTAGAATCTTGCTCTAAGAAACTGCCGGTCTGCCGCTCACTTCCTACTGCCACTTTTTCGGGAAATCGCAACCAGTTTTTTCATAAAAGGCTGCGGGCTGGCGTTCTCCCTCTCTTTCTGGCAAAGACTTTTCCGGCGGCTTGGTCTTTCCCAACAATAAGGCGTTTCAGAAGCTGTGTTTTGCCCGCTGCTTGATAGAAAACGGGAATTTCCCCCTGCTCACTTATCAGTACCGATACTTTCTCGATTTGCCAAAAATGGGCGCAAAAAAAGCAGCAAATCTTTTTCAGACTTACTGCTTCATGTGCCGCTATGGGGCAGCGGTTATTCAGTTGTAAAATAAAAGAGGGCGGTAGCACTTTGGGCTATCGTCCTCTTGGCTACACATTTGCAAAGACAGGCGGGGCTGTCAACGGTGGGCGAAGCCCATTTACTTGCCGTTGACTGGCTCGGCTGGATTTGCTACTTTCGATCTGATGTTTTCTTGTGAAGAATACACTGTATTGACTTTACCTTGATTTTCCTCCTGTGTTACTGTAATATTAAAGTCGTGAATTTCAGAATTTGTACTAGAGATTTCCAAATTCAAAGAAATAGAAATTACGTTTTTATCAAGTTGTAATCCATCTTCTTTGCAATATGTCGCTGAATAACCACTTGCAAGAACTACCTGACCTACCCCATTTTCATCAAGCACAAATAATGTAGCTGATGAACCAGTTTCTTTATTTCGGGCTATCGCAACCAGTTGTATTGGGGCATTTTCAGCGGAACCAAAAACATATTCTAATAATTCAAATGAAGGATAGTCTTGTGGAAAATTTTCAATAAATTTCTCGCCCCGGCTTTCAATAGAACCGGCACTTTCAAGCTCTGGCAGTACTTCTTTTGTGTTGTCATCAGGTGGAGAATTATTAGAACAAGCACTCAACAAAAGTACAAAAGCTAATAGTAATATAAACAATTTGTTTTTCATTGTGCTTTATATACTCCTGTTGGCGTGTATACCGTCATTCCCTTTGGAACTTTTATGGCTGAGTAGCTAGAAGTTGTTACTTTATAATGGACAGAATTTTTTTGTGGTGCATAAGATTCTGTTAATGTTTTATATTCATAAAAAACATTTTCAGGATAGCCGTCCATATAAACCTTGTATTTTAAACGACCAGCTGTTCTAACAGCAGGAATATAAACATTTAACACTTCAAATTTCCCCGGTGCAATACTATATGAGACACCCGCTGATGTTCCTTTTGTCCAACTACGTGAACCGGTAACTTCAACTCCTACTTCCGCCTGCATTTTTGCAAAAACAACATTTGCTTCTGTTGTGCCATTGGCATAACCCGCAATAGATGCGGTGGTTGTTCCGCTTTGTTCATATTGATATGTAATTTGCATAGGACTTGAGCCTTGAGTATTATCGCCTGAAACAGAACCTAATAATTTATGAGTATAATCAATATTCGTATAATTAGGCTCATAACCTACACATTCTCGTATATATACTCCTCTACGTTCTGGTATTCCTGAATCGTTAGCTGCAAAAACAGTAGTGTTCATTGTTGTTACAATAGCTAAAGAAAAAACTATCCCTAATATTGTTTTGATTTTTCTCATTATGGACTTCCTCCTTTGCTTAAAAAGTTATATTTTGTTGTGTGTTTCATCAAACCATTGGCATCATCTCCTTTTGTTTTATAGTACCATATTTTAGCTATTATATCAATTATCAAATTCAATTTTGCTTTTTTTTGGTTAATTTTTCTGAATAGTGAAGGCTGTCTATCAAATTCTTGTGTGTTACTTTACCGCACATGAGCATTGGAGCCCGGGTTATCCGAGCCGTAGCCCTCCAGCAGATTGACCACACCCCATACGCCAAGGCCAGCGCCGAGCGCGATAACGAGGGTCTGTAAAGTGTCGATTGCAGATGAGAAAAATGCCATATAAGCCTCCATTTCTCCGGGATTTTCCCGGTAACAAAAAAGCCGCCCATGCAGGCGGCAGGTTACAAACTTCGGGACACTTTGTCTCGAAGCGTTTATGCAAAGGCGTCTGGATCGTCGATGTCATCATAGTTGAGGATGTCCTCGTCCTCTTCCGTGAGTGCATCGTCCGGCACAGCCACCTCATACATCGTACACGCCTCGTTCAGCCCGGGCCGCCTGCGGCGGTTAATGAGCCTGTCGAGGTCAAAAGCGTTTTTCTGTTTATCGGCCTCCGCCGTATAACGGTAGTTCGGATGCCGTTTCAGATCATACTTGGGAGAGAAGAACGGGGGCAGGCCCCGAAGCTGCAAAATACATTTGTCTCCCGGCATGGTTGCAAGCTCGGCTGGGGTCATCAGTTCCCGGCCCAGCCGCTGGGTGTTTTGGCTGTAGCTTTCCGACTGGCCACGGGAGCGGCTGTCGGTCTGCATACTGATTGTGGCTTTTCCCAGCCAGTTCTCGGAGATTTCCTTGATAGTGCTGGCTTCGCGGCCACCGAGGAACACCACGCTGTCCATGTTGCCGAGGATTGTCTCGGCGTGCTTATCGTAAATGGCCTTGCACTGTGCCAACTGTTGATACAGCAGGCAAAGACTCACCTCGCGGGAGCGGATAACCGCGACCAGCTTTTCGAGCTGGGGCACCTGTCCCGTGTTGGCTGCCTCGTCCCACAGCACCCGTACATGGTGCGGCAGGCGGCCACCGTGAACATTGTCCGCCCGTTCACACAGGAGGTTGAACATCTGCGAAAATGCAAGTGCCACTAAAAAGTTGTAGGTCTGCGTGGTATCGGAAATAATGAAGAATACCGCCGTTTTCCGATCTCCGATGCGGTCAAGCTCCAATTCGTCATAGGCCATGACCTCACGAAGCTGCGGGATGTCAAAGGGAGCCAGTCGCGCACCGCAGGAAATCAAAATGCTTTTTGCCGTCTTGCCGCTGGCCAATTTGTACTTTTTATACTGTTTGACCGCGAAGCAATCCGGCTTACGCTTTTCGAGCCCGGCAAACATATAGTCCACCGCGTTCATAAAATCCTCGTCATCCTCCTTGACCTCCATGCCGGAAATCATATCCACAAGGGTATTCATGTTCCGATCCTCGGCAGGCCCCTCGAAAATGATGTAGGCAATCAGGGCGCAGTACAAAAGCGTTTCCGATTTTGTCCAGAATGGATCGCCTTCCTTGCCTTCGCCCTTGGTGTTGGAAATCAGAGCATCCACGAATTTCAGAATATCGGCCTCGTTGCGGATATACGCCAGCGGGTTATAGTGCATGGATTTTGAAAAATCTATGCTGTTGAATACCTTGATTTTGTACCCGCGTTTTTGCAGGAAAGCCCCGACCTGTCCCAGCACACCACCTTTGGGATCGACCACCACATAAGAGGAATGAGCCTGTAAAAGCTGGGGCGTGAGCCAGAAGCGGGTTTTGCCGGAGCCGGACGAGCCGATAATGCAGCAATTCAGGTTTCGGGCATTTGCGGGGATTTTCGGGCGGGTGTTCATTGTGAGAAACTCCGTCCCGGTCAAAATCACGTTGTTTTCAAACTTCGGATCAACAAACGGTTTGATGTCTTTTTCCGTTCCCCACCGGGCGCTGCCATATTCTGCCTCCCGCCGAAACTTCTTAGCGTTCTTGCTTTTGAAATAGATCAGCAGCCGGAAACCAACTGTGCCTACAATACCGACAAGCCAATCCAGCGGGACTAAACCGGGCGCAAAGTCAGCAAAGGCCGGGCCAATCGTCTGGCCCAGCCCGATGAGCTTATGTGCAAAATCGTTACCCGCCGCCAGCCGGTAGGCCGTTCCCAGCTTGAGGAACGCCCACAGGATGAACAGATAGGGAATGTTCGGAATGAGATATTTTCTGATCTTATCTGTCCTCATGGGCCACCTCCTTTGCACGTTCTTTTTGTTTCGGCTTTTCTTTGGAAAGCTGATCTGCCGCCTGTTTCAGTTGTTCCCGGATGGGAACACGGCTCGATTTTGCTTTGCTTAACACCTTCCGGGAATACTCAGAAAAGCAGGCGGTCATTGCGTCTGCCTGTCCAGCCTTGAAAAATAGCAGGTATTTGTCCGGCCCGGTTTTATAGAACGCATAGTCCACATTCCATTTCCGGGCCACGCGGTCAAAGGACTTGGCATCCCCGGATAGCTCAATGCTGTTTGTGGCTGTGCCGTGGGCCATGAGCTTTCGCACACTTTGTTTGCCATGCGGTACTTGCCGCCCACGGTATGCCTTGCGGATCTTCCGACCCACCATGCCCAGCACATACGCCAGTCCCCGCGCTGTCAGCTTGGTTGTTTTTACAGATATGGCTATCGTGCGCCGGGAAATATCTTCATCAATCAGTTACACCGCCTCCTTCCTTGGGACAATTTGTCTCGAAGTGCCATCACCGATCCCCACGGTCTTTTTTCTGCATTTGACGGTAGCCCTCCAAAGAAGAACCGTCTATGATTTCCTGATAAGCGGCCATTTGCTCCCGGATAGAGAGCTTCGGGAAAGAGAACACCTTATGCTCCTTGGGAATATCCTGCAAGCCGTGATACACTTCCACGAAATGATCGCTTTCTTTGACAACATAGCCGCCCGGGGCAAAATGGCCGTTTTCGTGGATGCAGGCATCCCGGCCATACGCCTCATAATCGAAATACGGTTTTACCTGATCCGGCACATCCAACATTTCCAGATCGTCCACATAAATACGCCCCAGCGTTTCCTCATCGGATACGCCGGGGTAAAAGCCGTAACAGTCCAGATTTTGTGTCAGATTGATGATGTCCCGCACCGAAGAACAGTGATCGCCGCTGTCGAGGACGGCCTCCAGTGTTTCCAGCTCCGATGAGGTAAGCTCGGAAAGCAGGCAGGCCAGATGATTAAGCTCGTCCAGATTTTCATACTCGCTCAAATGGTCATAGAGCCCCAGCACATCCCCATCGAAAGAGGTAATAAAAATTTCCTGATAGCGGACGCCATCCACGCCGATCCGTTTCAAGAGAGCCTCCACCTCCTGGGCGGTTGTGGGAAATTTCAGTGTTTCACCCACAAGCTGGCCCTCGCTGTACTTTCCGGCGTTGGTAACGTAGGCTTCAAACAGGGTCGCCATCAGCGACGGCCCTGCCCCTTGACGGTCAGGATACCCTCAAGGGTTGTTGCCGTAATTCCCAGCCGCTGGGCCACGGCAATATCATTTTTCATGGATTCGGTCATACTGTGCCCGCAGACAACCAGCACATGAGAACGGCGGAGCAGGTCACGGCTCATGTCGATGCCGCTTTTATGCTCCTCGGGAACAGCATCGTTGAGAAACAGGGGCAAGTACAAAGGCGGACAAATAGGAGAAAAGCCTGCCTCATACACGGTGCGGCAATACTGCGCCGCCAGTTCTGCGTTTTCGCTATCGCCGCCGAGCCATGCAGCGGTGATATAAGCAAGGGGTCGTTTCATCGTTCATACCTCCGATATTTTAATAAGAAAGTTCAACCCAAACCCCACGCCCTTTCCCAGTCTTGGGAAAGGGGGCGGCTCTGGAGGATATACCCCCGCCGCTTGCCGGAGAAAAAGCATAGCCGGGACAGGCGGTCAAGGGCTGGCCGCTGAAAACAGCGGTGCGATGCACCCTTGACAGCCCGCTCCCGGCCATGCTGGAATACGGGCGGCGACGGGGGATATAACCACAAGAGCCATCCGGGGAAACGAAAGACCTCGGGACAAAAAGTCCCAAGGTCACTTTTCCAAATCCGTTTTCTTTTCGGGCTTGCCCAGTTCGGGCGACTGCTTGGCCTTCCAGTCATCCAGCAGAGAAATGATCTTGTCTTTCATTTCCCTCGGGGACTTGTCCTTGCCGAAATACTTTTCCAGTTCCGCACTATTGATGATCACCTTGTCTACCTCCTTTTTCTCCTGCGACAGAATACCGTCGATCACATCGCCGTTGAGTTTGCCGTCCTTGTCCAGCTCCCGCATTTTCTGTGCCTGCGACAGCGAGGGCGAGGACTGCTGCCCCTCGATGGACACGGCGATATATTTCTGATGCTTCGGACGGATGAATGAGATCTCTACCGCCGGGGTGAACGCCAGCTTTTTCTCGTCCACCATTTTCTGCAAATCCGGCACAAGCTCGGTCAGGCGGATATACCGCTGCACCTGCTTGTAGTTCATGCCGTTGCGATCCCCCACGACCTGCGTGGAGCGTTTTCCGGCGCTCTTATCGTCCTCACCGGGCCGGGCTCCTTGGTGCTTGATGGCCTCCACCTGCATTTTGAGAGATTGAGCCTTTTCCATCGGCAAAATCTTTTCCCTGTGCCGCAGGTTGTCGTCCGTCATAGCGAGGATAGCCTCGTCATCGGTCATATTGCGGACGATACAGGGCATATTGGCAAACCCGGCCAGTTCGCTGGCCCGCTGGCGGCGGTGTCCAGCGATGATCTCATATCCGCCGCCCTCACGGGGCCGCACCAGCGCAGGCTGATTGACCCCGGCAGCCTTGACCGACTCCACCAGCCCCTGCATTTCCGCATCGTCCCGGACGCTAAAGGGATGATTTTTGAACGGGTGCAGATCGGAAAGATTGAGATAGACAATCTCCTCTTTCACGCCACGGGTGGCATCCCGAGGGGCGGGCGGCTGCTCGGTTACAGTCGGGGCCTCCGCCGTAGCGGGAGCGCCTTTCCCGGCAGGCGGTTTGCTTCGGGACATTTTGTCCCGAGGTTGCGGCTTGGCCTTGTCGGGGGCCGCCTTGTCAGCCCTGGCCGGGCGGCCCCTGCGGGGCTTGGCCGCATCCTCCGCTTTATCCGCCTGCTTGCCCTTATCCGGGGCCGCAGCCTTTTCCGGGGGCTTTCCCTTCGTCACCCCATCCCGGGCAGCGGTAAAATCCACTACCTTTCCAGCGAGGGCGGGGTCTCCCATGCCGGGGATCGTGGTCTGCTTCTCGTCCTTGCCCGGCTGCGGTGTACCCTCCATAGACGGAGCAGGAGCGTCCTTATCTTTGGGAGCCTCCTTATCCGCCGGAGCCGGCTGCTCCGCCGCAGGGGGCGTTGCCACTTTGGGCGCACCCTCTACCACGGAGGCATCCGCCTTGGCCGGGGCGGGCTGATCCTGCACCGGGGAATCGGCTTTGACAGGTTCCACCTTTCCCAGCTTGGGGGGCTCGTCTACCTTCCCAGCGTCGGGAATATTCTTTTTATCGTCAGCCACCTAAAAACCTCCTTCGTTGTGAAATAGAAAAAGCCAGCCCGATGGCTGGCCTGTGGGGAAGCACCCCTCCTTTCTTGTTGTGATATATGAAAACACCGCCCATAGTCCCGTTGGGCGGCGTAATTCTCAAAGAATAAATTTTTTAGATAAAAACCTCTTGCTTGCTGCTTGCAAACCATTGATATGACTGGATTTTTCCAAGTCCTATAATTACACTCCGACCATAAGTCCACCGTAATTTTGATAGAATTACGGTGGACTTTTTTTAGCAATGTAAATAATTGAATCCACATACAGGAGTGCGATTTCATGCGTGAGGTGCGATTCCATATTCATCGGAAATCCACATTTGCGGGAGCTCTTTTGCCGTATCGAATGCACATTAACGGTCAGTACATCGGAACAATACGCAACGGAAAATCGCTGGATGCAAACGTTCCCAAAGCAGGCGTTTATTATATTGAGGATGATATTCTGTCTTCGCGAAACGCTGTGATATATGATAATGGGCTATCCGAATATAGCGTTGTAATAAAGCGATCCGGAGGGTGGCGCACGGAATCATACAACGAGTTTTACATGGAGAAAGGTAACGTCTTGGAGCAACTGCCGTCTTTCCACTGGGAAAAGCTCTTTGAACTGCAGCAATCTATGTCTCAGAGTGAAAGGCTGCTCGCCCTTAGCGTGGAGTTTTGGATGTCCGCCATGGACGATTTGCAGGAGGTCCTTGCTTCAGAACATCTTTTTGAAATCATAGCCGCTTTACAAACAATCGGTGCACATAAGTATCACGATTTGCTTCTCAAAATTATGAATGACGATTTTGGTGAAGTCCGTTTTCCGTTGGACGATAACCAGATCGAGCAGATGCAGCCGAAAATCGAGGACGCAAACCGGGCATTTTGGAAAAATAAGGGCGCAGAAGCGGAGTTTCGTGGAGCAGTCACGAATTTTCTGATAACAAACCTGGATGCTTCTGGCCACGTTTTTGAAGGAATAGATCAGTCATGAGAAATTTTCCCACAGAGGGGGCGCATTTCCGAAAACTACTGCACCCCCGTTTGCGCCGAAAATGCGCCCCCTTGAAATTCTATTAAAGTTAGGGTTATTTGCCAAAAAGAAGAGGTACACAAATGTGTACCTCTTCTTTTTGTGCGCGGCACTCTTGCTGTGCCAACATGACCGCCCCGCGGCGGAACATTTTATTCGACTTGGGTGGTTTCGCTCTTTCCTTTTCGGCGGCGGTGTGCTATAATAAATCGATTTGAGGTAAAGGAGGCCGCGCCGATGGAATATTTGTCCCACAGTCCGGAGGAGACAGAGCATATCGGCGAAATGCTGGGCAGGCGGCTGCGCCCCGGTACAGTAGTGGCCTACCGCGGCGGACTGGGCATGGGCAAGACCGCCTTTACCCGTGGGCTGGCCCGAGGTCTGGGCTGCGCCGGACGGGTCACCAGCCCCACGTTTACCATTGTCAACGAATACGACGGCGCAACACCGCTGTTTCACTTTGATATGTACCGGCTGGGCAGCTCTGACGAGCTGTTCGACATCGGCTGGGAGGACTATCTGACACGGGGCGGCGTGTGCGCCGTGGAGTGGTCCGAGCGCGTGGACGACGCTATGCCGGCTGACACCCTGTGGGTGGACATCGCCCGGGGCACGGGCGAGAGCGACCGCATCATCACCATCACGGGAGGCGAGTGACAGTGAGAATACTGGCATTGGAGACCTCCGCCAAGAGCGTGTCCGTGGCCGTGACGGAAAACGGCACACTGCTGGCCCAGGCGTATCAGGACCGGGGGCTGACCCACAGCGTGACGCTGATGCCGCTGCTGGACGGAATGCTGAAGACCGCGGGACTGACATTGGACGATATGGACATCATCGCCGTGGCCCAGGGGCCGGGGAGCTTTACCGGGATACGCATCGGCGTGTCGGCGGCCAAGGGGCTGGCGTGGGCCAAGGCGCTGCCCTGCTGCGGCGTATCCACGCTGGAGGCAATGGCCTATGGCGTCACGGACTTCGAGGGCGTCGTCGTGGGCGCTATGGACGCACGGCGGCAGCAGGTGTACAACGCGCTGTTCCGGACAGAAAATGGCCGCGTTACGAGACTATGCGCGGACAGGGCCGTGGCTATGGAGCTGGTGGCGGAGGAATTGGCCGCCATGCCGGAGCCAAAGCTGATCGTGGGCGACGGCGCGGTGCTGCTGTATGACTTTTTGCAGAAGGCGGGGATCGGGTGCCGGCTGGCCTCTCCCCTGCACCGGCAGCAGAGCGCCGCGGGCGTGGCGCTGGCGGCGGAGCATCTTGCCGCGCAGGGGCTGACGTGTTCCGCCCAGGAATTGCAGCCGGTGTATCTGCGGCTGAGCCAGGCGGAGCGCGAACGGCTGGCCAGGGGGCTGTCCCTGACGGCGGAGTAAAACGTATACCCTTAAAATTTCATATACACGGAGGATAACATCATGTACAGCGAGAAGGTCCACATCATGAACCATCCCCTGGTGGCGCACAAGCTGACCATCATGCGGGACAAGAACACCAGCGTCAAGGATTTCCGGGAGCTGGTATCCGAGATCGGTATGCTCATCACCTATGAGGCCACCCGTGACCTGCCCCTGACCACCAAGCACATCGAGACCCCCATCTGCGGGATGGACGCGCCCACGCTGGCGGGCCGTAAGTTCGTGGTGGTGCCTATCCTCCGTGCGGGCCTGGGCCTGGTGGACGGCGTGCTGCGGATGGTGCCCTCCGCCCGTGTGGGGCACATCGGTATGTACCGCGACGAGGAGACGCTGGAGCCGCACCCCTACTTCTGCAAGATGCCCAAGGATGTGGCCGAGCGCGATGTGCTGATCGTAGACCCCATGCTGGCCACCGGCGGCAGCGCCGCGGAGGCCATCGGCGAGATGAAGAAGCGCGGCTGCAAGCACATCAAGCTGATGGTGCTGGTGGCGGCTCCCGAGGGCATCGAACACATCCAGAAGCTGTACCCGGATGTGGACATCTATGCCGGTGCGCTGGACGATCACCTGAACGAGCACGGCTACATCGTTCCCGGCCTGGGCGATGCCGGCGACCGCATCTTCGGCACCAAGTAACATGACGCGTTTTCCCCTGTCCCGGTACAGACCGGGACAGGGGATTTTTGCTTTTTCCTGCCCTTTTTGATATTCGCAAAAATAATGATTGACATTTGTCTTTATTTTTTTTATATTGTATCTGCCAAATTTCAACGAGAGATATCAGGCCTATCCGCAAGGCCTCCCTTTGAACAGAGAAAAGAGGTAAGTCAAAAATATTTTACGAACGGGGGAGGATAAATGTCCAAAGAGTTGATTCGCCTGCGGGATCTCTGCATGGCGTTTG
>OICT01000029.1_pt1 | contig 88516 bp, 68 predicted proteins | sample 1581331 | NCBI WGS metagenome assembly OICT01 (sample SAMEA3882544, study PRJEB24775) | human gut metagenome | biome: human-associated habitat; feature: intestine environment; material: feces | place: Netherlands | collected 2009/2010 | reverse complement strand
AAAGCTGTTGGCAGACGATGCTCCGGAGCGCGTATTTACGGAAGCTTTGCTCAGCAGAGCATATGCAGCTGATATTGCCGTAAGCCGCAATCCGCTGAATAATAATCTGGAGATTACAACGCGTGTAGATGAGGCAAGTAAAGAAAAGGATGCAGCGTTACTGAAAAAGATTTGCTGCGAATAGGTGAAGTATGAGAATCTTATATATTCTGCTGGTGCTGCTGTGCCTCACGCAGCAGGCCTTTGCGGGTGTGAAGCTGGAGGCAGTGTATCCCTACAATCTGGATAAGAGTGCTGCGCATGTAGTACATGGCGGCAGTACAATGCCTTTGTTTATCAATATTACCGGCTTTGATGTACCGCATGAGCAGCCGGCGCATTTGCGTGTCATTTTACCGGAAGGCTTTAAGGCGCTTGCCAATGACAAATGGCGTTTGGGAAGCGCTGACGGCCGCCAGACGGCGGAGGCAGATTGGGTGCTGCCGGCAGATTTCGGACAGAGCTTTGATTTGTTGTACATTCAGCCGCAGACGGACCTTGAGCGCGGCTCGAAGCAGCTGTTGGTTGAGGTCAGCGGTGAAGGCTGGAACGAGCGCAAGGAGCTGAGCTTTGACTATGAGCCGGCGGCAGCAGCAGCGGTAGCTGCGGAACCGACGCAGGGGAAGAAGCTGGACCGCAGCAAGTTCAACTGGTATATCCAGAGTGTTACTCTGCCGGTAGATAATTTGGGTAATAAGGATGACCGCGCGGCAGAAGGAGTGGTTTTTATCCGCGATACTACGCTCGAAGGCTTCCGTAACCGCATGACGGGCGACGGTGCGACGAACTGGTCGGCAGTGTTTAACCACCCTGCTACTTTTCTGGTGCTGGATATGCGCAATCCGCAGCGCGATGTGCGCCTGCTGAAATTTAAGGCGGAGCTGATTGATAAAAAGACAGGTAAGGTTATGCCCGGTCTTTGTACCGCCGGCAAAAACAATGAGGATTCCGAGCATGGCTGGGCCGGTAATACCGGCAGCGTCAACGAAACAACGGCGCTGATTTCGCTGGACGGCAAGAAAACTCAGGCCTTTATCATTCCGTTATACGTAGATTATTTTACAGTGTTGGAGGGTGATTACAGCCTGCGTGTGACCGTAAGCGGCAACGGGCAGGAGAAGGTGCAGGAGGTGCCGCTGACAATTGCCAAAAAGCATAATCTGGGGTTGCTGGCAGTAGGTTTTTCCTTTATCTGCCTGCTGGCTGTGCTGGCCTTTAGCTACAAGCTGAAGGGCTGCATTTACCGCATCGGTGCGCGTGGTGCTATTACTGTGGCACTCTTTGCGGCGCTGGCCTTTGGCGGTATCACGCTGCCGACAACGCTTATCGGTGATTTGCTGCATGTATTCTTAGGGCCTTTCTCCGGCTTGGTGACGGGTATTTTGAGCGGCATGCTGCTGTATTTGCTGGTGGTGGCGCTGCTGGTGCTCTTCCGTGCACCGGGCGTGCTGACGCTGATGTATTTTGTCAAATATATGCTTGCCGGTCTGATGTTCGGACATTTTACGCCGTTAGGACTTTTGAGCATGTGTGTAAACGTAGCGATTTTGGAAACGCTGCTGTATCTTTCCGGCTTCTACCGCAGGCAGGAGCTGGGCAAGGGATATATGCTGTTCATCTGCCTGTTGATGGGCGTGGGTGATGCACTTGTCACCTTCGTCAATATGGAGCAGATGATGTTCTTCTACCGTCTGTATTATGCAGACTGGTATCTGGCGCTGTATATGCTGGTCAATGGTTTGCTGTACAGCAGCATCGGCGCGTGGCTGGGTGCTAAGACGGGCAGTAAGCTGCAGCAGGTTATGGGGGAATAGAGATGCTGAAAATAGACAATTTATCTTATCGCTATCCCTCAAGGAAGCAGTTTACCTTAAAGAATATCAACCTGACGCTGGCGGACGGGGAAATGCTGCTTTTGGCAGGACGCAGCGGCTGTGGCAAGTCGACGCTGATTAAAGCAATCAGCGGCCTGTTGGGCAGCGAGGAGCGTGGCGAGCTGCAGGGAGCAATTTATCTGCAGGGTGAGGATATCAGCAAATGGCCGCCGGAAAAAACAGGTCAGCTGGTGGGCACTGTGTACCAGTCGCCTGACGACCAGCTTTTTGCGATGACGGTGGCGGATGAAGTGGGCTTTGCGTTGGAGAATCAGGGCGAGGAGCCAGAGATTATCGCACGCAAGGTTAGCGAAACGCTGGAGCTGGTAGGCTTGGGCGGCTTTGAGGATTACAGTATTCACAAGCTGAGCGGCGGTCAGAGGCAGCGCTTGGCGTTGGCTTCAATTCTTGTTACCAGGCCGGGACTTTTGATTTTAGACGAGCCTGTCAGCCAGATGAATCCGCAGGGCGTGCAGAGCTTTATGCAGCTTTTGGTGCGCCTCAACCGCGAGGCAGGCATTGCTATTTTGATGATTGAGCATCGTGTAAACGAGCTTTGCAAATATTTTTCCCGTCTGGCAGTAATGCAGGAAGGAAGCATTGTTTATGACGGTCTTGTTGCCGATGCCTGGCAGGCGATGACAGGGCGCAGTGATTTGGGCTTGCGCGAGCCGCAGACAGTGAAGCTGTGTCGTGCACTGCAGCTGTCGGAGCTGACGACGGACGAGGGCAGAATTGTGCAGATGCTGCATAGTGAATGCGAGCCGTTGCCTGCTGCTGCGCAGGCACAGCCTGCAGGGCAGCAGCCTCTTCTGGAAGCGCGTGATTTGTATTACACCTATCCCGGCAGCAAGGAGCCAACGCTGAAGAACCTGCAGTTTACGCTGTACCAGGGGCAGATTACAGCGATTATGGGCTTCAACGGCGCGGGCAAAAGCACGCTGATGAACCTTTTGGGCGGCCTGACGAAAACGCAGCAGGGAAGCATGCTGCTAGAGGGAAAGCCGGTCGACAAGCAGCTGGGAAAAATCGGTTATCTGCGGCAGGAGCCTGACCTGATGCTTTTGGCAGACACAGTACGCGAGGAGCTGTGCTGGAAGAACCACACGATTACGCAGCAGGAGCTGCAGCTCCTGCTGAAGCATATGAATCTGGAGGAATATGCCGATGATTTTCCGTTGGCATTGAGCAAGGGACAGCGCCTGCGCGTTGTTTTGGGCGCTATGCTGGCGAAGAAGCCGGCGCTGCTGCTTTTGGATGAGCCTACGACAGGACAGGATGAACAGAGTCTGGCTGAAATCCGCCGTCTGCTTTTGGCTTATAAGGAGCAGGGGGGCAGCATTTTCATCTGTACGCATGATATGGAGCTGGCGGCACAGGTGGCCGACCGTGTAATTGTTTTGTGTGCGGGGAAGATTATTGCCGACGGCACGACAGAAGAGGTTTTGAGCAATAAGGAGCTGGTGGAGGCCGGCGGTCTTACACCGTCAGCGCTGCTGCCGGTGTGCGAGCAGGCGGGGCTTCCTCCCTGCATCACGGTAGAGGGGGTGAAGCGCTATGTCCGTAAGACAGCTGTGGGAAGGAACTGATGCAGCAGGTTGGGCACAGAAGCTCAACGGGCGTACTAAGCTGCTGTTCCTCTTCCTATTTGCTATTCTGATGATTACCGTGGATAATCCGCGGACACTATTTATTTTATTTACGTTTACCTTAATACTGCATCTGGCAGCAAAAACTTCTATCTACAAATGGAAGGTGATGGCGATTCTGCTGCTCTTGGGCCTGTGGGGCTCAATGTTCAGCCAGGCGCTGTTTTTTGCGCAGACACCGCGTACACCGCTTTTCGTGCTGATTGCTCCGGAGGCAGGCTTCATCGGCCAGCTGACGGGCGGACTTTTCATCTATCGCGAGGGCATTCTGTACGGTGCGGTTCAGGGCTTGCGCAGCGCCAGCATGCTGGCACTGGGACTTTTGGTCTGCTGGACGAGTGACCCGCGACAGCTGCTGCAGGCCTTGCTGGCCTGGAGACTGCCGCCGCAGATGGCGTTCATGCTGGTGACGGCAATTCGCTTTTTGCCGGTACTGGCAGCAGAAACAGGCGAGGTTATCACAGCGCTGCAGCTGCGCAGCGACAGCCAGAGCGGACGCACTGCCGTTCTGCGTCATTTGCCGTATATCGCCAAGCCACTTTTGGCGCGCTGCCTGAGGCGTGCGCAGACGCTTGCGCTTTCGGTTGTGAGCCGCGGCTTTTTCGCAGGCGGCGCTGCAAAGCGACACCAACAGTGGGATGCACGCGAAAAAGCAAGCTGCTTGTTGCTGTTGTTGGTAGTGGTGGCAGTTGTCGGCAGTAAAATTATTTACCTGCTGTCGGAGCAGGGCTTCTACTTTGGCGTATTCCGCCAAATTTATGATTGGACGGTGCTATATCTATGAATAAGCTTAAAGGCTGGCTGGCACTTGTGCTGCTGCTGCTTTCCTGGTGCGCACTGTACTGGATTACCGGCAGCAGAACGCCATGGAACCAGTTTCATGTTAATAACGACGGCTCCGGCGTGAGCGTCTATCTGGGTGATATCCCGACGCAGAATTATGACCGCATGGGCTTTACGAAGGCGGTGGTGCGCTACGCCGCTGAGGAAGAAGGCTGGATTGTCGGAACGGAGCGCGGCGAGCTCTTCCTCTTCGACAACGAGGGACGCCAGAAATGGAAGCGCTCTCTTGGCATAGGCAAGCTGATTGCGCTGTGTCTGACGCCTGACGGTAAGCTGGCGATAGTAGGCGAGCAGAGCGCTGAAGGTAAGCTGTATGCTGTTGATGTTCATACGGGTGATATCCGCTGGCAGTATAAGAGTGCTGATTTCGTTGGCTCTGATGCTTCGCAGCGTTCCTATCCTTCCGTGGTGCATATCACAGTCGATAAGGAAAACAATGTCTATGCCAATGCCTACCGTTTTTTGATGCGCAAGGACGGCAGCAGAGGCTATAATGCCAAGATGCTGGCGGTTAACGAGGAGGGCAGGCTGCTGTGGCAGTTTCCCAAGAACGAGGTTATCGACAGCTGGATAAACTGGTGCGATGTCAATGATAACAACGGCAGAGCTGTTTTTTCTACATCTGCCTACGATTACCGCGAGGATATGAAGTATAAGGATACAATGTACTTCCTCGATAAAAGAACCGGCGAGCTGCTAAATTCGACGCATGTGCCGCCGATTCCGCCCTTTGATAACACAGTTATGCGCGGCAGCCCCAACTACAGCGCGGACGGCAAATATCTGGCAGCAGGAGCCAGTGACGGACGCGGAATTTTGTTTGATGAGGCAGGCAAAATCCTGTGGACGCGTTCTGTTTCTAAGCCGCAGCAGGTGGATGGTGCATATGTCAATGCCAGCGGACGTGACGGCTTTGTAACACCCTACGGCGTACTCTTTACCACGATTAACACCTTTAACCGTGAAAATTGGCAGCTGCCGACGCCGGTAGAGCACCCGAGCAATAACAGTATTTTTGTATTCAATACAGACGGTACCTTCCGCTATCAGTATATGGCAGACGGTACGATGGAGGAAATTGCTTTCGCCGGCAGGCTGGCGGCCTGCGCAGTGGGGCGCAACGTGCGCACACACAATTACAAGGCGCACGGGGCGCTTGTGCTGGACCTGGAAACAGGCAAAAAATACAGCTATTTCCCGACAGAAGGACCTTGTCAGGCTATTGGTATTTCGCCGGACGGACAGTGGCTGGCAGGCGTGGAAGCGCCGGCGCTGACTCCCGATGGCAAGATTATCGGTGCTTACCGTTTACATATCTGGAAAAATAACGCAGGAGGAGCAAGGTAAATGTTAGAAAAAATAATTCATTATTATAAGCCCTATAAGCTGATTTTGCTTTTGGTGCTGATGGGCTCATGCTTCTCGGCCTTAATGGAGCTGCTGTTCCCTTATATCGTAAGGCAGATGCTTAATGTTCAGATTCCTCAAAAGAATATTGACGAGCTGCTTTACTGGGCTGGGATACTTTTAGCCTTATATGTTGTAAACTTCGGTCTGCTTTTTTCTATCAACTATTATGGTCATGTGATGAGTTCCGGCATTGAGAACGATATGCGTCGCGATTTGTTCGGACATATGGAAAAAATGTCCTTCCGCTTTTTTGATAATGCCCGTACAGGACAGCTGCTGTCGCGCATTACAAGCGATATCGTGGAAATCAGCGAGCTGACATTTAAAGGACCTAATGACCTTCTTGTCTGCACCATCAGTATGCTGGGTACTATTTTCATGATGCTGTATCTGAATCCGTATCTTGGCTCTATTATCGGTGCTATGCTGATTATTAAGGCGGTGCATTCTGTTTTCGTCAACAGAAAGATGAAGCGTGCCTTCCGCCGCAGCCGTGAAAAATCCGGTGAGGTTTCCGCGCAGGCAGAGGAGGCTCTGAGCGGTATCCGCCTGGTAAAGGCCTTTGCTAATGAACAGTTGGAGCTGGAGCGCTTTATGCGCAAGAGTAATGAGCTTTTGCGTGTGCGTACCGAATCATTTGCGATACTTTCATATTTTTCGGGAACTATTACCTTTTTTACCAACGCAACCAATCTGGTAGTTTTGGTTTGCGGTGGTATGATGGTTGCCAATAACCAGCTGGCGCTTAGTGATTTTGTTGCCTTCTTCCTTTATGTTAATATCTTTATGAAGCCTGTTTTCCGTCTGCTGATGTTTACGGAAATGTATCAGCGCGGTATGGCCGGCTATCACCGCTTTAATGAGATGATGCAGCATAAGGTAGAGATTGACGATGCACCTGATGCGATTGCCGCAGGTGAGATTAAGGGCCGCATTACCTTCGAGAATGTAACCTTCGGTTATCTGCAGGATAAGCCGGTGCTGAAGCATTTTGACCTGGACATCGCTCCCGGTGAAAAGGTTGCGTTTGTGGGTGCTACGGGTGCAGGCAAGACGACGCTGGCAAGCCTTTTGCTGCGCTTTTACGAGCCGACGCAGGGCAGAGTGCTGCTTGACGGCGTGGACATCAGAAAATACAAGCAAAGCTATTTGCGTAACCATGTCGGCCTGGTGCAGCAGGATGTTTTCCTCTTCAGCGATTCGGTAAACTTTAATATTGCGTATGGCAAGATTAAAGCGAGTGAGCAGGAGATTGAGCAGGCTGCTAAGCTGGCGGCGGCAGATGACTTTATCAGCGCGCTGCCGGAAGGCTACGAAACTAAGGTCGGCGAGCGCGGTGTTAAGCTGAGCGGCGGCCAGAAGCAGCGTATTGCTATTGCCCGTGCCTTCTTGAAGAATCCGCCGGTGATGGTTTTTGACGAAGCGACGAGTGCGCTTGATACCAAAACGGAAAAGCAGATTCAGAAGTCACTGGACAAGCTGGCTGAAAGTCGCACTACGCTGATTATCGCACATCGTCTGTCTACGATTATCAACGCTGACAGAATTGTGGTGCTGCATAACGGTGAAATTGCGGAAATTGGCACACACAAGGAGCTTATGGCTATGGGTGGCATTTATAAGCGCCTGTATGAGCTGGACGAGCAGGATTAAGCTTAAAAATTAAATTTAAGCAGACGGAGCAGTTAAATTGCCTTTCGGGCAGATAATTGCTCCGTTTTTTATGCTTACAGGACGCTTCTGACCCTTTGCGCTTATTGACATTCACAGGCAAAAATTATATAATTTTTTTATATGCAATCTTTATTTGCTGCGGTAATTTCCGCAGTAATGCAGTATTATTTTTCGAAGGAGCGAATGAACTACTATGAAATACATGACTGGTAACGAAATCCGCGAAAAGTTTTTGAAATTTTTCCAAGATAGAGGCCATCTTATGCTTCCGAGTGCTTCCCTGATTCCTCAGGATGACCCGACTCTGCTGATTATCGGTGCTGGTATGGCACCGTTCAAGCCGTTTTTCACCGGCAAAATGAAACCGCCTGCTACCCGCATCACCACCTGCCAAAAATGCGTGCGTACCGGTGATATTGAAAACGTTGGCCGCACTGCGCGCCACCATACCTATTTTGAAATGCTGGGCAACTTCTCCTTTGGCGATTACTTTAAAAAAGAGGTTATCCCTTGGAGCTGGGAGTTCCTGACCAAGGAGCTGGGCCTGCCTGCTGATAAGCTGTACATCACCATCCACACTGAGGATGATGAAGCTTTTGATATCTGGCACAATGTTGTAGGTGTTCCTGAAGACCACATTGTACGCCTGGCAGATAACTGGTGGGAGATTGGCAGCGGTCCGTGCGGCCCTGACTCAGAAATTCACATCGACCTCGGCCCTGAACGCGGCTGCGGCAAACCGACCTGCGGACCCGGCTGTGACTGCGACCGTTTCCTGGAAATCTGGAACCTGGTATTCACCCAGTTCAACCAGATGCCGGATGGCACCTACCCGCCGCTGAAAAACAAGAACATTGACACCGGCGCAGGCTTAGAGCGTCTGGCAAGTGTTGTTCAAGGCAAGCCGTCCAACTTTGAAACTGACCTGATTTTCCCGATTATTGAATATGCAGCTAAGATTGCCAATGTTGAATATGGCAAGGACAAGGCTACCGACGTTTCCCTGAAGGTTATAGCTGACCATGTACGCAGCATGACCTTTATGATCGGCGATGGTATTCTGCCGTCCAACGAAGGCCGCGGTTATGTACTGCGTCGCATCCTGCGCCGTGCTATCCGTCACGCTCGTCTGCTGGGCATCAACGAGATGTTCCTGACCGGTGCTGTTGACGTTGTTATCGGCATGTTCGGTCACGCTTACCCCAACCTGGTAGAGAAGGCTGACTTCATCAAAAAGGTTGTGGAAATGGAAGAAACCAGCTTCCTGCGCACTCTGAAGCAGGGCTGCGAGCTGCTGAACGAGGAGATTGAAAAGCTGAAGGCTGCAAACAAGACCGTGCTTGACGGTGCAACTGCCTTCAAGCTGAACGATACCTTTGGCTTCCCCTGGGAACTGACTGAAGAAATCCTGGAAGAAGCAGGCATGACTATGGATAAAGAAGGCTTCGACGCTGCGCTGGAGGTTCAGCGTAAAATGGCGCGTGAAGCACGCAACGATAAAGAAGGCCGTCCGGTTGTTTATAACACCAGCGGCATCAATGTTGCCGAGCTGAAGGTTGACGAAGCTGCAACCGAAGCTAAGATTGTGAAGATGTATCCTGCGCATGACGCACAGCCTATTGAAAACGCTGCTGACGGCACTGATGTTGCTGTTATCTGCGATGTTACCGCTTTCCATGCTGAGGGCGGCGGCCAGCTGGGCGATATCGGTACTATTACCGCTCCTACCGGCGTTATCGCTGTAAATGTTACCAAGAAGCTGCCTGACGGCGCTGTTATTATGATCGGTTCCGTAACTGAAGGCACTGTTGCTGTAGGCGACGCTGTTACCTTTGCTGTAGACAAGGCTCGCAAGATGGATATTGCGCGTAACCATACCGCAACCCATCTGCTGCACGCTGCTTTGAAGCAGGTGCTGGGTGCTCATGTTAACCAGGCTGGCAGCTATGTAGGTCCGGATCGTCTGCGTTTTGACTTCTCCCACTTCTCTCAGGTTACCGCTGAGGAGCTGAAGAAAGTAGAGGCTATTGTCAACGAGCAGGTGCTGGCTGGCAAGGCTGTTAATATTGAAGAGCTGCCGATTGAGGAAGCTAAGAAGAAGGGTGCTACTGCTCTCTTCGGTGAAAAATACGGCAATATTGTTCGCGTTGTTACCGTTCCGGACTTCTCTATGGAGTTCTGCGGCGGCAGCCATGTAAGCAATACCGCACAAATCGGTATGTTCAAAATCGTTAGCGAAGGCTCCAGCGGTGCAGGTGTGCGCCGTATTGAGGCTGTTACCGGTCATGGTGCTGTGGCTCATGTAAACGCTACCGAGGAAATGGTGAACGGTCTGGCTGCTGAGCTGAAATGCCGCTCCTGCGACGTTCCGACTCGTCTGGAGGCTCTGCAATGCGAGCTGAAGGCAGCACAGAAGAAGGCTGAAGAGCTGGCTGCAGAAATCGCTAAGGCTCAGGTAAGCAATGTTGCTGACCAGATTAAAGATGCTAACGGCGTTCCTGTTCTGGTACAAAAGGTTAATGCTAACAGCGTTGACGCTCTGCGTAACTTGGGTGACCAGATGCGTGATAAGGTAGGTGGCGTTGTTGTACTGGCTGCTGTTATGGGCGAGAAGGTAAGCATTCTGACCATGGCTACTAAAGATGCAGTTGCTAAAGGCGTACATGCGGGCAACATCGTTAAGGCTGTTGCTAAGCTGTGCGGCGGTGGCGGCGGCGGTCGTCCGGATATGGCACAGGCCGGTGCTAAGGACGTAGCTAAGGTTGATGAAGCACTTGCTGCTGCTTTTGATATCGTTGCTGCTATGGTGAAATAATTACTTCGTTTAGCAGACGTTGAATTAAATATTACCTAAAAATAAAACTGACGAGGCAAATTTTGCTTCGTCAGTTTTTGCATCTCTGTAATAGTTCTTTCAGCCGGTTTGATTAATGTTGTAAAGATCGCTTGCCGAGAAGCATTTTTTTGTTAAGCGTTATTGAAACATTGCTGAAATTTTCACTATGTATTTTTTGACAAAGAGTCTGAATCGTGATAAATTCATATTAGCAGGAGTTTTTATTTTGAGCGGAGGCTATGTCTTCCTATGTGTATATGTTATGAAGGAGGTTTTTCTTATGGCAGAAGATTTTGTTGGTGTAAGCGGTTCTCTTAATGAAAGCTTTGTCGGGGCAGCCAATGATAAGCTGTTCGAGGTTCCTTTTGAAGCGCTGGAAGTGCGCATGGCTAAGGAAAAACCGCAGCTTGTACCCGGACTGACGGCTTTGAAAAAGGCTATGTCTGCGCCTGCGTTTGAGCGTCTGATTAGCCCGCTGCTGAATATTAACCTGGGCGAGGATGCGTTGCTGCTGGTTGCCGGTGACGAAAGAGTACGCACGGAGCTGATCGGTAAGTATCTGCCGGTTATCAAAGCGGCGTTTAATGTTAGCAATGTGCGTGTTGTCGGTGGCGCACGCAACGGATTGGATGCGTATTGAGGCTGTGAGTTTGTAGTTTTATAATGTGTATTTAAGAAATTAAAAACGTCGTGAGCTTATGAGTTTGATCATTGCTCACGACGTTTTTGATTGTGTTTTTATGTGAGTTACGGAATGGTAACGTCTACTGTTCCTTAGCTAACAGGTTCCTATAAAAACTTTAGAATGTAGTCTTTACGTACAGTTGGGTTGACTGCAGCAGGTCTAAGCATAGTTCTCACCTTTAATGATTGTTAAAGACTTTCAGAATAACCATTTTCCCAAAGCTCATCACAGCTTAAATCAAGATCATCATTCCAACTGATACCATAGCCGCCAACATCAACCTTGACTAAGTTAAAAAGACCATTGGTGTATTTAAGAGCTTTAAATGGTTGCCATATTTCTAAAAGAGGCTTTACATCATAATACTTGCAGATACCGTTGATAAAATCAACTTTTAAAATAAAATTCGGTAATGCTTTTACCTTTTGAACCTTATGAAACATGGTAGCACCTCCTTCTATTTTAATGGTGGCAATTTAATAAATTCCTGCGTTTCCCAGATATGCATTAGTGCAGTTTGGTGCAATCCAGCCCATTCTTTGACGAGTTCCAATGCTTTAGGTGGTAAATCTCCTTCCAGCATTTTTAAAGATTTGATTTCGATTTCACCTGTGTATTCACCATAAATTACATGGAAATGTGGTGGATTGTGTTCTTTTCTTTGAAAATACATTTTGATGTACATTCCGTAGAAACTGGATATTAACGGCATGTTGTTTTCTCTCCTTTAATTATAATATTTGCTCCGGCAAAATACAACATGAGGCGCCAAACAAAAAAGCAGCACACATGGCATCCGGAAATTCCGGATACCATAGGTACTGCTAAATTACTGACGACATTAGTCGAAAGGTACTGCTTATTTTGTTGTAAATGTGAAGCTAAGGCAAGTATAAAGAAAATGGCGAGCAAAGTCAAGTGAAAATTCTGAAAATTAAACATGCATGCATCCGACATACCATTTAGGTACGGCAGATGCATGTGTTTTTCTTATTTACATGTAAGTGTCGCAATTAACATATCGTTCCAGTTATTCCTTACACGATATATTAATTGCTCAGTTTAGTGCAGTGTGATAGCCTTCTATATGCTCCCTAACAGGGAGCTGGCATCGCCGCAGGCGATGACTGAGGGTTGTGCCCCTCTGGGAAGGTGGCGGAAGCTTACAAGCTGCCTGCTCTCTCCAAGAATCCGCGCAGAATGTCGCAGGAAGCGGTGAACTTAGCCTGCTCTTCTTCCGTCAGCGGTAGCTCTAAAATCTCTTCGATACCGTTCTTGCCGATGACACAGGGTACGCCTGCAGCAACGTTCTTCTGGCCGTATTCGCCATTAAGTGCGGTGGAGCAGGGCCAGATGAGCTTTTGGTCATGGAAGATAGCCTTAATCAGCATGCAGGCAGCATTGGCAATGCCGAATTCCGTGCAGCCTTTGCCGTCAACCTCAATATCGCCGGCTCTTTTAACCTGCAGCTGCAAATCGTCCAGACTGAGGGCAGCCAGCTCCGGACGTTCGGCGCGCAGCTGGGCAAAGCTCTTGCTGCCGATGCGGATGCGAGACCAGACAACGAAGCTAGAATTACCGTGCTCGCCCATGCAGAAGGCCTGAATGGATTTGCGGCTGTAGCCTGTTGCGGCGCTGAGTACACGCAGCAGACGGTAGCTTTCAAGGCTGGTGCCGGTGCAGAAGCAACGATTCGGCTCCCAGTTCATCTGGCGGCGGATATGCTCGCAGATAATGTCTGCCGGATTGGAAATGCTGATCATAATGCCTTTAAAGTCAACCTGCTTCAGATGACTGATAACCTCGTTGGCCATCTTGATGGAATCGTCAAACATATCCAGGCGTGTTTCGCCGGGACGGCGGCTGCGGCCGAAGGCCATTACCAGAATATCGGCATCGTTGAGCTCGCTGTATTCACCTGCGCGGATTTTTGCGTCATGACCGCAAAGAGCACCGCTGACACAGTCGTCCAAATCCAGTGCCTGTGCTGCAGCTTTTTCCTTAAGAATATCAATCAGTACAATATCATCTGCTTCACCGGACTGGATGAGCGCTAAAGCAACGTGAGAGCCGACATGACCTGCGCCGATGATTACAACCTTACGAGTTTTTAACATAACAGAGACCTCCTTTATGAAAACAGGGAACCGTCCCCACTTGTGCTGGAGATAGTTCCCTAATTTTTTATGCAGAGATAAATATGCCTGTGCAGTATTTATCTCGCTTCGCTATTTTATTTGTTTGCTTCTGCTTCGGCAATAACCTTATTGATATCTTCGATAAGAGCATCAACATCAATGCCGTGAGCGCCTGCGCCCTGACCGATGGTTTCGAAATGAGCAGCCATGCAGCCGATGCAGCCCAGACCATATTCAGCGAAAACCTCCATGATTTCAGGATGGTTTTGAACGGCTTCAATAATGCCGGTATCTTTAGTAACCATTGTATAAGTCTCCTTTTTATAAAAATTGTACACATAATCTGTACTTATTCATTATATCATTTGTGCTTCTAAAAGCCAAATTTATTACTGAAAATTTTTTGCGAAATAAGCTTGACAGAGTTCACGCTTTTTTGATTATTTTTTCACATTAAGCCGTGAAATACTTGCGTTTACGGCTAATAAACGATATAATGGAGAAAAGTGGTGTAATGTGGGTAAAAAGGGGGCGACAAAATGCTTTTAGGTGAATACGAACACACTCTGGATGCAAAAGGTCGTCTTGCTATGCCTGCTAAGTTGCGTGAAAGTTTGGGCAGTAAGTTTATTATTACCAAAGGTCTGGACGGCTGTCTTTTTGTTTACGATATGGAACAATGGCATCAGCTGGAACAGAAGCTGGCAGCCTTGCCGATGAGCCGCAAAACAGCGCGTGATTTTACCCGTTTCCTCTTTGGCGGTGCCTGCGAGGGCGAATGCGACAAGCAGGGCAGAGTATTGCTGCCGGCAAACCTGCGTCGTCATGCCGGTCTGGAAAAGGATGCTGTGATTGTGGGCGTAGGCAGCAGAGCCGAAATCTGGGACGCAGGCCGTTGGAACGAATATAACGAAGAAAATGCCGATGATGTGAGTGAGCTCGCAGAGCAGCTTGCTGATTTAGGAATATAAGATTGGTGTTGGCTATGGAATTTAAGCATACAAGTATCCTGCTCGCTGAGAGCGTGGACTTTCTGATAACAGATAAAAATGGTATTTACGTGGACTGCACTATGGGCGGTGCGGGGCATAGCAGTGCGTTTGCCACACAGCTGGAGGCAGGAGGCCTTCTGATTGGCATTGATCAGGATGATGATGCTATTGCTGCTGGTTCCGAGCGCTTGCTGAACAAATTTACCTGCAAAACCGCAGTTGCGAAGTCCAATTTTGAAAACTTTTCCCAGGTATTGGATTCCATGGGAATCGATGAAATTGACGGTATCTTTTTTGACCTTGGTGTTTCGAGCTATCAGTTGGACACCCCGGAGCGTGGGTTTTCGTATATGCATGACGGACCTTTGGATATGCGCATGAATAAAGAAGCAAGTCTGGATGCAGAGTACATTGTAAACCACTACAAGGAAGAAGAGCTGGCGGATATTATTCACCGTTACGGTGAGGAACGCTGGGCCAAGCGTATCGCGCAGTTTATTGTGGCGGCACGCAAGGAAAAGCCGTTGACCACCACCTTCGAACTGGTGGATGTCATCAAGAAGGCTATTCCCAAGGGAGCAAGACTTGACGGTCCGCATCCGGCGAAGCGTACCTTTCAGGCTATCCGCATCGAGGTAAACAACGAGCTGGGGATTTTGGCAGATACGATGGAAAGAGCCGTAAACCGCTTAAAGAGTGGCGGCCGTATCGGTGTTATTACCTTCCATTCGCTGGAGGACAGAATTATTAAACAGACCTTTGCCAAGCTTGCCAAGGGCTGTACTTGCCCGCCGCAGCTGCCGGTGTGCGTATGCGGTAAAAAGCCTTTGCTGCGCAAAACAGGCAACATTGTTCCATCTAAGGCAGAGGTAGAGGAAAATCCGCGCAGCCGCAGTGCGCGCCTGCGTTATGCAATTAAAATTTGACAGATAATAGCTGAGAGATAAATTTTGATGTTTTGATGAAGGGTGATTTTGATGCTTGCCAGAAAATATGATAATTATGCTTGGCAGGAGCAGCCTGCCGAGCAATATGAGGTTCAGCAGCCTGCCCGCAGAAAAGTACATAGACCTGATCCGAGAAGAGTACTGCGCAACAGAATTCTTAAAGCATTTTTACTTATTATGGCAGCTTATTTTATTGTTGTTTTACGCAGTAACGCTATGGTGCAGTACGGTAATGAGCTGGTGAGCCTGCAGCAGCAGGAGGCTCAGCTTATCAGCAAAAACAACGAGCTGAAAATTGAGGTTGAACAGCTGAAGGGACCTGAGCGTATTATCGGTTTGGCTGAACAATATTTGGGTATGAGTGTTGCCCGCAGCAATATTTATGTTAAGGCTGGCGGAAGCAGCAATTCTTTGGCTGTGCATAACAAATAAACATAGCCATTCAGTTTATATTGTGATATAATTTGAATGGGTTTTTGGGAGGCAGCCTTTTGGCTGCCGTTTCAATTTAAATTCTATACTATAATTAAACTAGAAGTAATTTACGGCTTTGCTCCTTGAGGGGCAGAACGTAAAACAGGGGGGTTAATAAATGGAAAAGCAATTAGCTTCACTCCTTGCCTTATTGCCGCAGGCTGAGGTAATTGGCAGTGCTGATAAAGTTATTACTGATGTAACTGCCGATTCCCGTGCGGTGGTAGCCGGCAGTCTTTTTATCTGCCTGAAGGGTGCAACTGTAGACGGACATAAATTCTTGGCAATGGCTGCCGAGAAGGGCGCTGTTGCTGCGCTGGTGGAGGACGTTCCCGCTGAAGTGCCGCAGGGTGTTACTCTTATTAAGGTTGCCGATACGCGTGAGGCTATGGAGCTGGTAACGCCGTATTTTTATGATTATCCGGGACGCAAGCTGAGAATGATCGGTGTGACCGGTACTAACGGCAAAACCACTTCGACAAATATTATTCGCCTGATTCTGCGCAAGGCAGGCTACAAGGTTGGCCTGATTGGCACTATCAATATTATGATTAACGATGAGATCACCGAATCTCATAATACTACTCCGGATGTAGTTGACCTGCAGAAGACACTGTATGCTATGTGCTGTGCCGGCTGTGACTACTGCGTAATGGAAGTTTCCAGCCATGCTTTGGCGCTGAAGCGTGTGGCAGGCATTGAATATGACTGCGCTGTGCTGACGAATATTACCCAGGATCATCTGGACTTCCATAAAACTATGGAAAATTACCGCGATGCCAAGAGCCTGCTCTTTGAGCATCTGACCGACGGCAGCAAGCCGAATAAAAACGCTGTCTTCAATATGGATGACGCAAGCTCTGCAATTATCCGTGAGCGTACCAAGGCTAACGTGATGACCTATGGCGAAGGTCATGATAATGATATCTATCCGCTGAGCTTTACGGTAGAACCTAAGCATATGCAGCTGCTGCTGCACACTCCGGTGGGCGAAATGGACCTGGAGCTGAAGATTACCGGCGAGTTCAACGTGTATAATGTTATGGGTGTTATCGGTGCAATGCTGGCTGAAAAGATTGACAAGGATATAATTTGCTCCGTGCTTGACGGCTTTGACGGCGTCCCCGGACGTTTCCAGCTCGTTGAGGCAGGACAGCCTTATACTGTTATTGTAGACTATGCACATACTCCCGACGGCCTGGAGAACGTGCTGAAGACCGCACGCTCCATTACCCGCGGCAAACTGTGGGTTGTGTTCGGCTGCGGCGGTGACCGCGACAACAAAAAGCGTCCGTTGATGGGTGCGCTGGCACTGGAGCTGGCTGACAACATCGTTGTTACCTCTGATAATCCGCGTACCGAGGATCCGGAGCTGATTATCGACGAAATCTTTACGGCACTGCAAAATGTGCCCGAGGGCAAGCACGTTACCCGTCTGAGCGACAGACGTGAGGCAATCTGCTATGCTTTGGCAGAGGCTGCTGCCGATGATGTTATTCTGATTGCCGGCAAGGGCCACGAAAATTACCAGATTTTGAAGGACAGAACTATTCACTTTGATGATAAAGAAGTTGTAATGGAATACTGGAGTGATAAAAAATGCTGAAGGCCAGTGAAGTTTTAGCAGCCACTAAGGCTGTTTGTGCAGATTTTGAGTTTACCGGCGTAACCACCGATTCCCGTGCGGTAAAGCCGGGAGAATTATTCGTAGCGCTGAAAGGCGATAATTTTGACGGCCATGACTATTGCGCCAAGGCTGTGGAGCTGGGTGCTGCGGGCGTTGTTGTATCCCATGAGGTTAGCGGCCTGCCTGCGGGTGTTGCCGTGTTTATGGTAGAGGATACGCTGCTTGCTTATCAGCAGCTTGCGCATGCCTACCGTCTGCGTAAGCAGGGTCTGAAGGTTTTTGCTATCACAGGCTCCAACGGCAAAACCTCTACGAAGGATTTGCTGGCTGCCTGTCTGAGCTGTAAATATAATGTTGTCAAAACTCAGGGCAACTTCAATAATGAAATCGGTTTGCCGAAAACCTTGCTGAGCATTCAGCCTGATACCGATATTGCCGTTGTGGAGATGGGCATGCGCGGTCTGGGCCAGATTGCCGAGCTGTGCCGCATTGCCGAGCCTGACAGCGGTCTGATTACCAACGTGGGCGAAACCCACATGGAGCTTTTGGGCAGCATGGAAAACATCGGCAAGGCCAAAAGCGAAATCGTGCTTAATCTGCCGGAGGATGGCTTTGCTGTGCTCAACGGCGATAACGAATACGTACTGCCGGCAGCAGGCAAGACTAAGGCGCAGGTTGTTTACTTTGGCTTAGGTGAAAACTGCGACTTCCGCGGCAGCGATATTGTGACCTCCGGTGCAGGCACCACCTTTACCTGTACCCATAAGGCTACGGGCGAAGCTGTCAAGGTAAGCCTGCAGCTGATCGGTGAGCATAACGTTTATAACGCACTGAGCGCTATCGCTGGGGCCTTCTGCTACGGTGTGCCGATGGCAGCAAGCGCACAGGCACTGGCAACTGCCCGTCTGACAGGCAGCCGTCAGGAAATCGTTTATATCGGCGATATCACCTTTATCAACGATGCTTATAATGCAAGTCCTGCTTCTATGGAAGCGGCACTGAAAACCTTGGCGGAGGCCAAGAAGGCAGCGCATGGCCAGACCCGTACTATTGCTGTGCTGGCAGATATGCTGGAGCTGGGAGATATCAGCGAGGATGCGCATCGTCGTGTGGGCCGCTGGGCTGTAGAAAATGGTGTGGATTTTGTACTGACCTACGGTCCGCAGGCTGCTTATATTACGGATGAGGCTGCAAAGCTTGGCGGCAAGAGCAAGCATTGCGCTGACCGTCAGGAGGCAGCGGATGCTTTGCGTCTGATGGCTTCCGCAGGTGATATTATCCTGTTGAAGGGCAGTCATTCCATGCAGGTTGACAAAATGCTGGAGCTATTCAAGTAAACTTAAGAGAGTGAGATTTTAGTAGATGTTAAAATTAATCGGAATTCCTGTGACTGCGTTTATCGTGTGCGCTTTAATCGGCCCGGTGCTGATTCCTTATCTGCATAAGCTGAAGTTCGGCCAGTCTATCCGCGAGTGCGGACCGGCAAGCCATATGGCGAAAAGCGGCACACCGACGATGGGCGGACTGATGATGCTGGCAGCGTTGCTGGTTGCTTTGCTGTGGGGCAACTTTACTCCCCATGTAATTATTGCTCTGGTGCTGACAGTAGGCCATGCGGTCATAGGCTTTATAGATGATTACATCAAGGTTGTAATGAAGCGTAATCTGGGCCTGACTGCCAAGCAGAAATTCTTACTGCAGTTCATTCTGGCCGGTGCCTATGTATATTTCGCCGAAACGCATATCCGCAATACGGAGCTGTGGGTTCCCGGCATCAATGCTGTCATTGATTTAGGCTGGGGTTATTATGTGCTGGCCTTCTTGCTTTTGGTTGGCACAACCAATGCCGTAAATCTGACAGATGGTCTGGACGGACTGGTTTCCTTTGTCAGTCTGCCTGTTACCATGGTGTTCGCTTTTATTGCTTACATGCAGGGTATGTTGGATCTGAGCGGTTTTTCTTTGGGCCTGACCGGTGCCTGCCTTGGCTTTTTGCTGTTTAACCGTCATCCTGCCAGAGTATTTATGGGTGATACCGGTTCCCTGGCTTTGGGCGGTGCTATTGCCGCTTTAGCGCTTTTGACACGTACGGAGCTGCTGCTGGTTATTGTCGGCGGTATCTATGTAGCGGAAGCACTGTCGGTAATTATTCAGGTTACCTATTTCCGCTTCAGCGGCGGTAAGCGTATTTTCCGCATGTCTCCGCTGCATCATCATTTTGAGCTGGGCGGCTGGCCTGAGGTTAAGGTTGTGCGTGTGTTTACAGCAGTAAGCTGCGTATTGTCTGTCATTGGCTTATGTCTGTGGCTTAATGCATTTGTATAAAAAATCTTCGGCTATAACCGTTTTGTCGCAAATTTTGCGGTGAAAGGGCTATAGCCTATGTATGTTTATGAATAGAGGGTGTTTCTTGATGACTAAAAAGAATGCTGTAATCGTTTACGGCGCAGGCATCAGCGGCCGTGGAGCAGCGCAGGTGCTGGCAGATAAAAAGCAGCAGGTATATTTATATAACGATATGGACTGCACTTTAGAGCCGCAGCTGCTGCAGCTTTTGCAGAGCGTTGGCGGTGGGCTGGCCATCGGTCAGGCTGCATTTGAAAGCCTGCTTGATATTGCAGGGGTGTTGGTGCTTTCTCCGGGTATTGCCTGCGATAACGCAAATGTGCTGCTCGCAGAGCAGCGCGGACTGGAGGTCATCAGCGAGGTTGAGCTTGGCTACAGGCTGTATGGCGGTCACATTGCTGCTATCACCGGTACTAACGGCAAAACCACTACCACTACTATCGTGGGTGAGATGCTCAAGCGTTTGCCGGTGCCTTCTGCAGTAGGCGGCAACATCGGTTTGGCACTGTCCAAGGAGGTAGAGAGCCTGCCTCAGGATGGTTGGCTTGCTGCCGAGCTTTCCAGCTTTCAGCTGGAAAAAGTCAGCAGCTTCTGCCCTGATATCGCAGTAGTGCTGAACCTGACTCCGGATCATCTGGAGCGCCATCATACGATGGAGGCCTACGGCGAGGCGAAGAAAAATATTTTCCGTCAGCAGGGTGAGGCGCAGGTTACGGTGCTTAATTACGATGATCCTATCGTGCGTACCTGGGGGGCGGAAACTAAAGGCCGCCTATGTTACTTCAGCCGTAAGGAAAAACTGCAGCAGGGCATCTATATGCAGGATGGTAATTTTATCATCAGCTGGGACGGCAAGCAGAGAACTGTCTGCAATATCAGCGAGCTGCATCTGTTCGGCGGTCACAACGAAGAAAACGTGCTGGCAGCCATTGCTTGCGGCTTTTTCGCCGGTGTGAGCATCAGCGATATGGCTGATGTGCTGCGTAACTTCCGCAGCATTGAGCACCGCATTGAATACGTTGCTACGATTGATGGCGTACCGTATTACAATGATTCCAAGGCTACCAACACCGATTCTACGATTAAAGCGTTGGAGGCCTTTAAAGACGGGCACATCATTTTGCTGGCAGGCGGTCACGATAAGCTGACACCGTTGGAGCCGATGATGGAGCTGGTTAAGGAAAAGACGGACGCCCTGATTCTGCTGGGCGCTGCCAAGGAGCGCTTCCACAAGGCTGCTGTTGCCTGCGGTGTGCCTAACATTGTGCTGGCCGACAGCTTTGAAGACGCAGTAGCCAAGGCGCATGCGCTGGCGCATAAGCCGCAGGTGGTGCTGCTTTCCCCGGCCTGCTCGTCCTTTGATATGTTCAAAAATTATCCGGAACGTGGTAACTATTTTAAAAAGCTGGTACACGAGCTGGAGGGAGGTAACGTTAAGTGAAGGTAATTCTTTCCGGCGGCGGTACGGGCGGACACATTTATCCGGCCCTGACCATTGCGGACCAGATAAAAAAGCTGCAGCCTGAGGCGGAGGTAAGCTTCGTAGGCACTAGGCAGGGCTTGGAGAAGGATATCATTCCCCGCTACGGCTACAAGCTGCAGTTCATTGAGGTAGCAGGCTTTAAGCGCAGCCTGAGCCTGGATACCCTGCGCAGTGTGGCAAAGCTTTTTGCCGGCTTATATGATGCCTACAAGATTATCAGCAACCTGACCTGGTAATTGGTACCGGCGGTTATGTCTGCGGCCCGATTGTTTTCATGGCAGCGTTAAAGGGAATTCCCTGCTGCATTCAGGAGCAGAACGCGATGCCAGGTGTAACCAATAAAATTTTGTCACGTTATGTGCGCAAGGTATTTTTAGGTTATAAAGAGGGCGGCAAATATTTTCACGGCAAGGCAGAGCTGGAATATACCGGCAATCCTATCCGCAGTGAAATTCTGCAGCATACGCGTGAAGAAGCTGTTAAGGAGCTGGGGCTGGACCCGGCGAAGAAAACGATACTCGTTTCTGGCGGTAGCCGTGGTGCGCGCACCATTAACAACGCTATGCTCGAAGCAGAGCTGGCGCTTTCCGGCAGAGCCGAGGTACAGGTGCTGCATGCGACCGGGGACGTGAATTATGACGCCTATATGGCGGAAATCAAAAAGCGCGGCGGTGTGGCAGATAACATTATTATCAAGCCTTATCTGCATAATATGCCGGTAGCGTTGGCTGCGGCCGATCTGGCAGTATTCCGTGCCGGTGCAATCGGCCTGGCAGAGCTGATGGCTAAGGGAGTGCCGTCGCTTCTGGTACCATATCCGTATGCTACGGCAAATCACCAGGAGTTTAATGCCAGAGCGGTAGAGGCTCAGGGTGCTGCCAAGGTTATTCTTGATAAGGACCTGACGGGCGACACCGTTTTGGAGTTTATCGAGCATTTATTAGTACATGAAGAGGAATTGCAGCAGATGCATGCGGCGGCCCAAAAGCTTGGCAGACCGCAGGCTGCAGAGGTTATAGCCAAAGAGGCTGTGGCCTTGACTAAACAATAAGGGAGGGCCTCGAGTGGCTGAAAACAAATTAGCAAACCTGCATAATATACATTTTATCGGTATCGGCGGCGCCGGCATGAGCGCGATTGCTTATGTATTGATTAAGCGCGGCTATGATGTAAGCGGTTCCGATTTAAATGCCGGTCATATGTCGGCACATCTGGCGGAAGAAGGCGCTATGGTTTATATGGGCCATGCTGCCAGTCAGGTGGAGGATGCCGAGGCTGTAGTTATTTCTACAGCGATTCATCCCAACAATCCGGAGCTGATGGAGGCCAGAAAGCGCGGTATTCCCGTGCTGCACCGCAGCGATGTGCTGGCTGCGGTAATGAATGCTGCCGACGGCGTAGCTGTTGCAGGCGCTCACGGCAAAACTACTACCAGTGCGATGATTTCCTGCATTGCGGCAGAAAGCGGTATTGACCCGACTGTTATCATCGGCGGCGAGGTAAGCAGCCTTGGCGGTAATGCGCGCAACGGCGCAGGCCGCTTTGTGGTAGCGGAGGCAGATGAAAGCGACGGCTCCTTCCTCAAGCTGTATCCGTATCTTGCTGTAGTAACTAATATTGAAGATGATCATCTGGACCATTACGGTACAGAAGAAAATATATATCAGGCTTTTAAACAGTTTGTAGGCAACATCAAGGAAGGCGGCAAGGCAGTCCTTTGCTTTGATAATGCCAAGGTACGCCGTCTGGCTGCCGAAACCGATAAAGAGGTAATTACCTACGGCGTAGAAGGCGAGGGTGCTGACTACATTGCCCGTGATATTTCCTACGGTGTTGACGGCACCGGCTACAAGCTGTACTACAAGGGAGAATTTGTGACAGAGGTTCATCTGATTGTTCCAGGCAGACATAATGTGCTGAATTCTATGGGCGCGTTTGCTGCTGCACATGAGATGGGTATTGCTACCGACAAGATTCTTGCATCCTTGAAAAAGTTCGGCGGTGCCAAACGTCGTTTTGAAACCAAGGGTAAGGTTAACGGTGTCTGGGTTGTTGATGATTATGCGCATCATCCGACAGAAATCGGCGTAACGCTGAAGGCTGCCAGACAGACAAAGCCTGAGCGCCTGCTGTGCGTGTTCCAGCCGCATCGCTACACCCGTACCAAGCTGCTGTTCTCCGAGTTCTGCGAATGCTTTAAGGATTGCGATGAGCTGATTCTGACTGACATTTATGCAGCCAGCGAGGAAGCAATTCCCGGCGTGAGCAGCATGCATTTGGCAGAGGGTATCAAAGCAGCGACCGGTCAGGAGGTGCTGTATATCGGCAAGCTGACCAAGGCTGAGGAATACCTGGAGCGCGTTGTACGTCCCGGCGATCTGGTGATGACCATCGGTGCCGGTGATGTGTTTAAAATTGGAGAAGAATTAGTTAGGGAGTTGGAAAGAAATGCAGATTAATAAGCAGGATGTTGTTGCTGTTGTTTTAGGCGGGCCTTCCTCTGAGGCCGAGATTTCGCGTGTTACCGGCGGCGCTATTGCCAACGCACTGCGCGAAAAGGGCTATAATGCCAAGGAAGTTGAGCTGAATCCGTCTAATCTGATTAACGAGCTGCGTGATATGAACGCTAAGGTAGTATTTAACGCCGTTCATGGTATGTATGGTGAGGATGGCCGTTTGCAGAGTATTCTGGAGGCAGCAGGTATTCCTTATACCGGCTGCGGCGTACTGGCAAGCGCTGTTTCTATGGATAAATCCGCTACGAAGCGTTATCTGCAGTCTGCAGGCATTCCTACCGCACCCTGCATGATTATCAACAAGCGTGATGCAGGTGATTTGCAGACGCTGGCAGAAAAAATTATTTCCGAGTTCGGTCTGCCCGTAGTTATTAAGGCAGCAACTCAGGGCTCCAGCATCGGCGTGGTAATTCCCAAGACTGCACAAGAGGTTGTGCCTGCACTGGAGGAAGCCTTCAAGTATTCCGAAAATGTGCTGGCAGAAAAGTGCATCAAGGGCAAGGAGCTGACGATTTCTATTATGGAAGAGAACGGCGAGCCTAAGCCGTTGCCGGTTATCTGGATTGCACCGCATTCCGGAGCCTATGACTTCCATTCCAAATACACCAAGGGTGCTACGGATTACCACTGCCCGGCACCGTTTGATGAGAAAACTACTGCCTATATCCAAAAAATTGCCGTAGAAACCTACAAGCTGCTGGGCCTTTCCGGTGTAGCGCGTGTAGATGCTATGCTGGGTGATGAGGATGGTGTTGCTTATGTACTGGAAGCAAACACTGTTCCTGGCATGACGGCAACCAGCCTGGTTCCGAAGGCTGCTGCTGCTGTAGGCATCAGCTTCCCGGAGCTCTGCGAGAAAATTTTACTGAGCGCTAAATAAAAATGTTTTACAAGGAGCCAAAGGAGGTGCAGCATGGATTCATCGCAGACTATACGCGAACAACTGCGCAAACGCAGACGCCGGAAATTCTGGCACATGGTGCGCCTACTGGTATCCACGGCTATACTTGCTGTAACCTGTACATATGTCTGGCGCTATGTGCATAATCCTGCGTTTGCCTTTGGCAACGTCAGCATTCACGGAAGCAGTCAGCTGACGGAGGCGGAGGTTATCTCGCTTGCAGGCTGCGGGCAGGGACCATTGAATCTTTTCAATGCCAGCTCCGGCCGTCTGCGGGAGGCTTTGCTGCATGATGTCCGCTTTAAAAATGCAGAGGTGGCTTACCGCTTTCCGGAAACCTTGCAGGTGAGCGTAGAGGAACGGCAACCGGCGCTTTATGTTGCCAATTCCTATCACAGCTATCTGAAGGTGGATTATAACGGCGTTGTTCTTAGTGTGACAACTACTATTCCGGATGCTAAGGCTCCTGTGCTGGCTGGCATAAAATGCGGTAATCTTTATCTGGGCGATAAGGTTGCCAATGCCGGTGTGCTGCAGATTCTGCAATTTTTGCAGCAGCTGACGCCGGAAGCACTGCAGCGTATCGGTGAAATTGCCGTTGATGATAAGCAGGATGTTAAGCTGCAGCTGAGCGGCAGCTTTCCGGTGCGTTTGGGCAGGGTGCAGGAGGTATCACAGAAGGCTTCTGTGTTTATGACTGTGTTCAACGAGATTAAAGATAAAAATATTAAGGCTGAATATATTGATTTGACCTTCGGTAAGCCATATATCAAGCTTTTGCCAAAATAAACTGCTGTTAACTTGTTATAGCTGCAATGCTGTTGCAGCTGATGTCACAGTGAGGGTGAGATAATGAAAGAAATTTTTACTATGGATTTAAAGGGCAAGCTGTTGATTGCCGTGGTATTCATGGTGTTGGGATTTATGCTTTCGGTACAGTATAAAACTACAGAGCTTCAGCGTAATGTGCGTATGGACCGCGTAGAGGATTTGTCGGAACGCCTGAAGGTTATGGAAGCCGAGAACAAGCAGCTGCTGACAGAGCTGGAAACCTTGCGAGCAGGTGCTGCCAAGGATCCTGCTGATGACCGTATGAAGCTGATGGCAGGCACGACTGACGTAGAGGGAGAAGGCATTGAGATATTGCTGGACGACAGCAATATTGCCAAAAAGTCCGGCGAAAATCCTAATTTGTACATCATTCATGATGAAGATTTGCTGCGTGTGCTCAACGAGCTGCGCGCTGCCGGTGCGGAAGCAATTTCTGTCAACGATCAGCGCATTGTGGCTATGAGCGAGATTCGTTGTGCAGGACCTACTATTTCGGTAAACAATGTCCGCAGTGCTCCGCCTTATGTTATCAAGGCTATAGGCGCTCCTAAAACTCTGAGCAGTGCTCTGCGTCTGCGTGGCGGTGTTGTAGAAACCTTTGAGTTCTGGGGCATTCAGGTAAAAATCAAGACTGTTGAAAAGCTGCATATTCCGGCGCTGAAGGCACCGCGCAGCTTTGAATACGCTAAGACAGTGGAAAGCAAGGAGGCAGCGAAATGATTGGATTTGCATTTGCCGGCCTATTGCTTGGTCTTATACTTGGTGTTTACTGTCCTTTCAGAGTGCCACCCGAATACGCACGTCTGCTTGCCGTAGCTGTTATGGCAGGTATGGATGCAGTGCTGGGCGGAGTACGTGCTTCACTTGAAGGCAATTATGATACTCAGGTATTCATTTCCGGATTCTTTATCAATGGTATTCTGGCTGCCTTTTTGTGCTATGCAGGTAATCTGATCGGTATCGATTTATATCTGGTAGCGGTACTGATTTTCGGTATGCGTATTTTCCAGAATTTGGGAATTATCCGTCGCCTTTATATGGGCAAATAAGTGTCCTGTCGGAAGATGAAGAAAAAAATTCATTAATAAGCAGGAAAATAGCACTTTCATGTTGAACAATATAAAAATGATTTTTTTATAAATAAGCTACCCAAAGCTAAGGGGGACGTAGAATATGTTTGATGACGTAGAGACAACCTTTGAACCGTTGGCCAATATTAAAGTAATTGGTGTAGGCGGTGGCGGCAATAACGCCGTAAACCGTATGATCGACGCCGGCGTAAGCGGCGTAGAATTTATTGCAGTGAACTGCGATAAGCAGTGCCTGATGCTTTCCAAGGCAGAAAAACGCATCCAAATCGGCGAAAAGCTGACTAAAGGTCTGGGTGCAGGCGCAAACCCTGAAATCGGCGAAAAAGCTGCCGAGGAATCCCGTGACCAGATTCTGGAATCCCTGAAGGGTGCAGATATGGTGTTTGTTACCGCAGGTATGGGCGGTGGTACCGGTACCGGTGCTGCGCACGTTGTTGCGGAATGTGCCAAAGAAATCGGTGCGCTGACTGTCGGCGTTGTAACCAAACCCTTTGGCTTTGAAGGTCCTCGCCGCATGAAGCAGGCTGAGGCAGGCATTGTCAACCTGAAGGAAAAGGTTGATACCCTGGTAACTATTCCTAACGACCGTTTGCTGCAGATTATCGAAAAACGTACCTCCATGCTGGAAGCGTTTAAAAAGGCCGATGACGTATTGCGTCAGGGCGTTCAGGGTATTTCCAACCTGATTGCTGTTCCCGGTCTGATTAACGTTGACTTTGCCGATGTCAAGACTGTTATGTCCAATGCAGGCAGCGCTCTGATGGGCGTTGGTACCGCTAAGGGCGAAGGCGGCGGCAAGGCTGCAGCCGAAGCTGCAATCAAGAGTCCGTTGCTGGAGGCATCTATCGACGGTGCCCGCGGCGTACTGATTAACGTTATCGGCGGCAAGGAGCTGTCCCTGTTTGACGTTAACGAAGCTGCCAATATTGTCAATGAAGCAGCTGATCCCAATGCAGTGGTTATTTTCGGCGCTGTTATTGATGAAAACCTTAATGACGAAATCCGTGTTACGGTTATCGCAACAGGCTTTGAGAAAAAATCTCCTGTTACCAAAAATACAGTTGGCGGTCCGGCATCTATCAACCGCAACAACAGCGGTATTATCAAGAATTTCTCCGATCCGAACGAAATTCCGCCATGGCTGCGTCACTGATTGAAAGGAAGGCAGTAATATGAAGTGCCCGTTTTGCTCCCACAGAGACAGCCGTGTTATCGACAGCCGTGCTGTAGAGGAAGGCTGTTCTATCCGTCGCAGACGTGAATGCCCTAATTGCGGCAAACGCTTTACTACATATGAAAAATATGAGGAAACTCCGCTTGTTGTCAGCAAGAAGGATGGCCGTCGCGAGCTTTTTGACGGTAAAAAGCTGCTGGCAGGTCTTTTGAAGGCTTGTGAGAAACGCCCGGTTCCTTATGAAAAGATTAAAGAGATTGCCGACAGTATAGAGCGAGAGCTGCGAATGAGTGCGGATGCGGAAATTCCCAGCGCCCAGATCGGTGAGCTGGTTATGAAGTATTTGGAGCAGACAGATCAGATTGCTTATGTACGCTTTGCTTCCGTATATCGTCAGTTTGCCGACGTGCGCAACTTTATGCAGGAGCTGGAACGCATCATGCAGAAATCTAAAGACGCAAAATAGAGGTGCGGAATATGAAAAAGTATTTACTGCTTACTTTAACGGCTCTTATGCTGGTGGCCGGCTTCAGTGGCTCGGCACTGGCTAAGGAAAGACTATTTACGTTTTCCAATAACAATAACGGAGCTGTAAAAGAGGTTAATTATTATCTGGATAATGGTGCCAAGGTTGTGTTTATGGACACAGCAGCCAAGGCTACCGACAGCACGGTGATTATCACCGTAGTGCTGGATATACCGGAAGGTGTGCCAGCATATCAAAAGTAAATAGCAAAAAGGTGCCGCAGGCACTTGCAAAGGGAGACGGCATTAGCCGTCTCTTTTGGTATTAGAGATAAAAGGAGCGGTTTTGATGCAGGATTTTATCATTACGCAAAAAAATAATATCTGGTGGGGAATGTTCCCTCGTTTGACGCAGGCGGGCTTCGGTAATGCCTGCAGCTGTCGTCTGCATGGTGAAAGCGACATGGTACCGGGTACTTTGAACCTGGCTTTGCATGTGGGTGACGATGCAGATCTGGTACTGCAGAACCGTCGCCTGTTTGCACAGGCTTTAGGCTTGGACGCGTCAAAATTTACTACCTGCGAGCAGGTGCATGGCAGCAATGTTGCGGTGGTAGATGAAGCCTTGGTTGGTGCCGGTGCGACAGCGCTTGCAGATACGATTAAGGATACGGATGCTTTGGTTACGAATCTGGCGAATGTACCGCTGCTGCTGTTTTTTGCAGACTGTGTGCCGCTGCTTTTCGCCGACGAGCGCCAAGGCGTGTGCGCTGTAGCGCACGCAGGCTGGCGTGGTACGGTAGCACAGATTGGGCGTAAAACTGTAGAAGCTATGCAGCAATCCTTCAGCTCCCGTCCCGAAGATATCATTGCGGCGATTGGTCCGTCTATCGGCCAATGCTGCTACGAGGTGGACGATTTTGTGCGCGGCAAGGCAGCAGGCTATGAGCAGTTTTTTGCGCCCAGAGCTGCAATGCCCGGCAAGTATCTGCTGGATTTGTGGGGGTATAACCGCCAGGTGCTGCTGGACGCAGGATTAAAGGCTGAGAATATTCTTACTGCCAGCGTCTGCACGCAGCATAATCATGAAATGTTCTGCTCCTACCGCGCGGAGCAGGGAAAAACAGGACGCATGGGTGTGTGCCTGTACAGAATGTCTGCCGAGAAAAATGCGTAAGTACTGAGCGTGCGTAGAACTTACAGTTAACGTTAACTTAGAATATTTAGAAAATGCGTTAAGAAATGCTTTTTGTAACGCTAAATAATACGAAAAGAGTGAGTGAATATGCTTAAGGATACCTTTACATTTCAAGGCCCGTTAGGGGAAATAGAATGTGTTGTGGAACCGAACCGCAGTGAGAATAATGCTGTACTCGTTATGGCACATGGCTTTCGCGGCAGCCGTGACAGCGGCGGCCGCGCTGCGGGAGTGGCGCAGCAGGCTGCGGCGCATGTTGCCGTAGTTCGCTTTAACTTTACAGGTACGCAGATAATTTCGCGTCAGGTGGAGGAGCTGCGCGCCGTACTGGCGGAGGTACGCCGCAGACAGCCGGGCTGCAAGCTGTTTCTTTTGGGACGCAGCTTGGGAGGCGCTGCCTCCATCATTACCGCGGCGCAGGACGGAGCTCTTGCCGGCCTGATTCTGTGGGCAACGCCAAATAATCTGCGCTTTACCTTCCGATATGTGATGACGGAGGACGAATATCGTCGTCTGGATAGCGGTGAAACGCTGCACTTTAACGATGAGCGCGGCGAATGTGCCCTGACACCGGATTTCCTGACGGACTTTGACCAATACGATTTGCCTGCATTGCTGCAAAAAGCGCAGCCTTTGCCTGTACTTTTGCTGCACTGCAGTGCGGATGAGGTGGTGCTGGCGGAGCAGGCGCAGCGCAACGCCGCAGCCATCGGCAATGCGGCTGAGCTGCATATCTTTGAAGGCGGCGACCACAGCTTTACGGAATACAGTGACGAAGCAGGCGCGTTGCTGAGCGATTGGCTGGGCAAACGCTTGAAATGCGGCGCTTGTTAGTTGTATAATATACTTGAGAAATTATATCCTTTTCTATGGGAGGAAAGAGCATGAAGAAATTGTTAATAATCTGCCTGATGCTGGTGTGCGCACTGGGGCTTACAGCCTGCGGTCAGAAAAAACAGGAGCAGGCACCGAAGGCAGAGCCTGCGACGGCGGTTTTCAACACGAGCATGGGCGATTTTGAGGTGAAGTTGGCAACAGATTATGCACCGGAAACGTCGAAGAATTTTATTACGCTGGCAGAAAAGGGCTTTTATAACGGTCTTGTTTTTCACCGTGTAATCGATAACTTTATGATTCAAGGCGGTGACCCTGCCGGCAACGGTACCGGTGGTCCCGGCTATACTATTAAGGATGAGTTCAGCAGTAAGCTGCTGCATGACGGCCCCGGTGTAATTTCTATGGCAAACCGCGGCCCGAATACCGGCGGCAGCCAGTTCTTTATCACCCTGCGAGAAACTAAATGGCTGGACGGCAAGCATGCAGTCTTCGGTAAGGTGACCAAGGGCATGGATGTTGTCTATAAAATCGGCAAAACAGCAACAGATTCCAATGATAAACCGTTGGAGCCTGTAATCATTAAGAAGGTTACGATAGAAAAACGTTAACACCCCTTTTAAAACAGGTAGGAGGAAATTGCTTGGCTAGTGAAGAAGAAAAAATGCAAGGTATACTCGAAACTGTTGACCAGCAGGAAATGGTTGGCATTTGCGGACGTAACGATGAATTTCTGCGTTTAATCCGTGGTGCTTTTGACTGTACAATCGTCGCGCGCGGCAATCAGATTACCATGAGCGGATGCGCTGAAGAGGTGGCGCAGCTGGAACAGCTGCTGCAGGAGCTTCTGTTTTTGTACCGTCAGGGACTGCCGCTGACAACGCATGATGTGCGTTACAGCATGTATATGGTGAAGGCAGGAAATTTAGAAAGTCTGCATCGCATGTACGCTGACACGATTATTGTCAATAACCGTGGCCGTCAGGTGAAGGCCAAAACATTGGGACAGTGGCAGTATGTGGAAACTATCCGTCATAACTATATAACCTTGGGCATCGGACCTGCAGGCACAGGCAAAACCTACCTGGCAGTGGCGCTGGCAGTAGCGGCGCTGAAGAAAAAAGAGGTGGAGCGCATTATCCTGACGCGTCCGGCTGTAGAGGCAGGCGAAAAGCTGGGCTTTTTGCCGGGTGATATGCAGGATAAGGTAGACCCGTATCTGCGACCGCTTTATGACGGCCTGTATGATATGCTGGGCACGGAAACCTTCCAAAAGTATCTTACCAAGGGTACGATTGAGGTTGCACCGCTGGCATACATGCGCGGACGCACGCTGAATGACGCCTTCATCATTTTGGACGAGGCGCAGAATACTACGCCGGAGCAGATGAAGATGTTCCTGACGCGTTTCGGCTTTGGCAGTAAGATGGTTATTACCGGCGATATCACGCAAATAGATTTGCCGGGCGGCAAGAACAGCGGCCTTAAGGACGCTGCGCGTATTCTGGGAAATGTTCCGGGAATCGGCGTGATAAAGTTCAGCGAGCAGGATGTTGTGCGTCACGAAATCGTTGGCTCAATTATCAAGGCTTATGAACGCTTTGAAAAACAAAAAGAAAAATATAACGGAGAAAAAAAGCATGATAATTAATTTGGAAAATGACCAACAGAAGCTAGAGCTTTCCGCTCAGGTGCTGGAGCGTCTGCAAGAGGGCTTGCAGGCAGTAGCACGCTTGAATGAGCTGCCGGAGGAGTCCGAAGTTGATGTAACTATTGTCGACGATGAGGAAATCCATGCGCTGAACCGTGAGTATCGCGGTATGGATAAGCCTACCGACGTTTTGAGCTTTGCGCTGGATGAGGACTGCGAGGATGAAGATGAGCCGGAGCTGATCGGCGGACCGGAGGAGCATCTTTTCGGTGACATCATCATTTCGGCGGAAACAGCACTGCGTCAGGCAGAGGAATACGGGCACGGCCTGGAGCGCGAAATGACGTATCTGGCAGTACATGGTATGTTCCATCTGTTGGGCTATGACCATATGACGGAGGAGGATAAGGCTGAAATGCGTGCGAAAGAGGAGGAAGCTCTGCGTGCGATTAACCTTTCCGAAGAATATTTTGACCATCCCACAGGCATTCATTGATGCTTAATGCACAATTATTTATAACTAACCTGTAAAAAACATAGGAGGTGCTTTCTATGAAAGACGTAAAACTGAATGAATTATCCCCGGCTTGGCGCGAATTGTACGATGCAGCGGTTGCTGCCCGTAAGAATGCTTACATTCCTTATTCCAACTTTGCTGTAGGTGCAGCAGTACGCTGTGCTAACGGAAAAATCTACGGTGGCTGTAATGTGGAAAACGCTTCCTACGGACTTTGTGTCTGCGGCGAGCGTAACGCTATTTTCCACGCTGCCTGCGCCGGTGAGCGCGAAATGGTGGAGCTGTGCGTAGTTGCAGATACCTCCGGCCCCGTTTCTCCCTGCGGTGCCTGCAGACAGGTAATGCGCGAGTTTGGTATCCAGACCGTGATTTTAGCGAATATGAAGGGTGACTTTAAAATTACCACGGTAGAAGAGCTGCTGCCGTATGGTTTTGAATTATAATAACAGGAGCTGATTAAGATAAAGAAGGTAAACAACGAAGAAGCTAAACATTATGCCGGCTTTGTGGCTATGGTGGGACGTCCGAATGTGGGCAAGTCCACTTTGACAAACAGTCTGATAGGCGAAAAAATCGCTATTATGTCCGACAGACCGCAGACAACCCGCAACAAGATTATGTGCATTATGAATACTGATAACGCACAGATTATGTTTCTTGATACGCCGGGCATCCATAAGCCACAGCATAAGCTGGGCGAATACATGGTGCGCACGGCAGAAAGCACGCTGCAGGAGGTTGACGTTGTCCTCTTCGTAGTAGATGCAACCGAGAAACGCGGCGCAGGCGAGGATTATATCCTGAACCTGCTGCAGAAGGTAAAAACACCGGTAATTTTGGTAGTAAATAAAATTGACAAGCTGGCAGATAAGCAAAAGCTGTTCCAAATTATGGAAGGTTATAATAAGTTGTATAAATTTGCGGCGATTGTACCTGTTTCCGCATTGAATGACAGCGAATTCCCCGGACTGGTGCAGGAAATCACCAAGCATCTGCCGGAGGGACCGGCGTACTTCCCGGAGGATATGATTACCGACCAGCCGGAGCGCGTGATTGCCGCTGAAATGATCCGTGAGAAGGTATTGCGCCTGACGCGTGATGAAATTCCCCATTCCGTAGCGGTTGAGGTGGATGAATTCAAGGAGCGCGACGAAGAAAACGTTTATATCAGAGCAACAATTTTTGTAGAGCGTGAATCGCAAAAGGGTATTGTTATCGGTGCTAAGGGCAGCCTGCTGAAGAAAATCGGCCAGCAGGCGCGTGCTGATATCGAAAAACTGCTGTACTGCAAGGTCTTTTTGGATTTATGGGTTAAGGTTAAGGCTGACTGGCGTAACAAGGATAAAGCCTTGAAGCAGCTTGGCTACAAGGAGTGAGGACTTATCAACTTTTTTCGGAAACTGATTGATTTCTGGCACAGGCTGCCGCTTGCCTGGCATTACCTGAAAACAGGCACCTGGCACAAGGAGGGCAGTGCCAGCAGTGAGGACGAGCTGCGCCAGCTGGTGAGTGCCAGCGAACGCCACGGCCAGATTGACCATGTCGAGGGCAGCATGATCGGCAATGTTTTTGACTTTGCCGACCGTGTAGCACGTGAGGTCATGGTGCCGCGTCAGGATATGGTATGCCTGTTTTTGGATGATACGCTGGCAGAAAATATGGCTGTTGTACGCAGCAGTCATCATACACGCTATCCGCTCTGCATGGAGGACAAGGATCAGGTGGTGGGTACGCTGCATGTGCGTGATTTGCTGAAGCTTAAGCCGGGGCAGACTACATTTGACCTGCGCCGTCTGATGCGTCCGATTGTCGTTATTCCGGAGGCTATGCCGGTGCCGAAGGCCTTGCACCTGATGCAGCAACGTCATGTGCAGATGGTGCTTGTGGCAGATGAGTACGGTGGTACTGCAGGCCTGATTACGATGGAGGACCTCGTAGAGGAAATCGTCGGTGATATTCAGGACGAGCATGAAGCGCAGGAGCCGCCGGACGTGTTGCAGCTTCCCGATGGCAGGATTGAATTTGACGGCATGGTGCTGCTGGACGAGGTGGCAGAGCAGCTGCCGATTGTATTTGATGATCCTGAGGAGGATACCATCGGCGGTTATGTATTCGGTCTGCTGGGGCGCAAGCCTGAAATTGGCGATGTTGTGGAGATTTCCGGCTACAGCTTTAAGGTGCTGCGCACGGAGGGCTTCCGCGTAGTGCGCGTGCTGGCTGCGAAGCTGCCGCAGGAGCAGGAACAGAAAGAAGAACAGCAGGATGAGTGAGTCGCAAAGGGAGCTTTTGGCAGATGATGCGCTTGTGTTGCATGTGAAAAACTGGCAGACGGCTGATAAATATGCGGTCTGCTTTACGAAGGAGCATGGCAAGCTGCGCTTTATCGCCTATGGTGCCCGCTATGAAAAAAATATACATGGCAGATTGCTGCAGCCCTTTGCCAATCTGCATATTGAGGTTCAGCAGGGGCAGAAGATAGACAAGCTGCGCAGCTGTGAGCTTTTGCAGATGCCCAAGTCTATGGATATGCAGCAGATGGCTTATGCGGCGGTAGCGTCGGAGCTGACTGCCGTGCTGACGGAGGACAGAGTGCCGCAGCCGGAGCTTTATGAAATGCTGGGCGCTGCCCTGGCAGCACTGATGCAGCGCAATCCGCGTCTGGTTGTTTTGTCATATGCTATAAAATTGCTGGCGGCTACGGGCTTTGCGCCGCAGCTTACGCATTGTGTGCATTGCGGTGAGGCTGTGACGGCGCAGGAGGATGCGTGGTTCAGTCCGCTGCAGGGCGGGCTTATCTGCAGCAGCTGCAAAAGCAGCTATAACGGCGACGGTCTTGAGCCGTGCAGTGCGGAAACACGCGAGCTGTGGCAGTGGCTGGCGCAGCTCGATTACGAGCAGCCGGCGCCCTTTAGGGTGCGAGGCGGTGCGCTCATGGAGCTGGAAAAAATTCTCTTCAAGTTTATCTTCTTTCAGACAGATAAGCCGTTGAACAGCTTAAACTTTTTGAGTCAGCTGCAGCTGTGAGGCTGCGGCGGAGGCACTTAATTGAAGAACGTAAAACGTAAACAAAAACGCTAAAGGCTTTGAAGTTTTTAGCGTTTTTTGCATGCAAAAAGTCCGCTCACATAGAGCGGACTCAGTAAAGGCTATCTTAGACATTGTACGTAAATGTTTAGTTTTAAGCATAACATGGGAGAATTTTTACGTCAGAGAAGTTGTATCCTTATCTTCAACTTTCAAAAAGATTTTGTTGACGTACTGTTCGCAGTCGCAGGAGAACCAATGATTTTCCAGAGGCAGGATATAAATATTGCCGACAGGCTCCAAATCATTGGTCTGCAGAAAGTGTTCGATGCGCTGGGATAATTTTTCAGCGTTCTCGCAAAAGGTACCCGAAAAAATAATTTCCAGATACAGACCGGCAGGCAACGTCATTTTGATGGACTGCCGATGCTTGGTGGCGCTGGTGACACAGGAAAAATATGCCTGTGAACGTTGAAATTCATGCTTTTTAAAAAAGCTTTCCTGGTCTAAAACCCAGCCTGCATGATTAGGCAAGGCTCCCTTGTGATGCGCGCGTCTTTGCCCATGGCGGGCAAATTTGGTAATGCGGCTTTTGCCGTCGTCACTTTCCGCAAGCGGCGTCAGACGCAGCAGACGGTCATTTTGCCAGCTGAGCGTCAGATGGCGACATGTATTAAGCTCCTTGACGTGCATATCCTCCTTGATGCGCTCAATGGTGTCGCATATTTCCTGATTGTTGTGGATGATTGCCTGACATTCCGCTGTTTTTTCCTGCAGCAGCTGCAGAAAATTTTCTTTGCTGCGGTTCTCCAAATATTTTTTGATATTGGCGATGCTGATATCCAGCGCACGCAGGTTGACGATTATCTCCAAATCCAGAAATTGCTGGATAGAATAATTGCGGTAGCCATTTTCACTGACAAAGTCCGGTGAAAGCAGGTTAACCTTGTCGTAGTAGAGCAATGATTGCTTAGATATATTAAAAATTGCTGCCAATTCGCCGGCAGTAAAGTACTTTCGTTTGTCTTTATTAATCATAATTGTTCCTCATAAGCTTGACTATAATACTAGTATATAGTTTAATATTAAAAGAAGTAATATCACTTCTTTTTATCTAGTAAATTATATCATATTTTCCTTGCTAGTTGAATAGAAGTTTTTGAGTATAGGATGGAGGTCAATGTCTAATGAAAAAAATTGCGATTTATGGTAAGGGCGGTATCGGCAAGTCCACAACAACATCAAATCTGTCGGCTGCATTCAGCGAGGAAGGTCTTAAGGTTTGCCAGATCGGCTGCGATCCGAAAAATGATTCTACCAGACTTTTGCTGGGACGCATCTGCAGTCAGACTGTGCTTGATATGGTGCGCGATAATGATGAGGTTGCGGCAGAGGATATTGTTCATACAGGCTACAATGGCATTAAATGTGTGGAAGCTGGCGGTCCTGAGCCTGGTGTAGGCTGTGCAGGCCGCGGCATTATCGTAGCTTTGGAAAAGCTGCGTTCGCTGGAGGTGCTGACGGACGAGGACCTGATTATGTATGACGTTTTAGGTGACGTAGTCTGCGGCGGTTTCGCCGTGCCTATCCGCGAGGGCTATGCAACCGATATATATATTGTTTCTTCCGGCGAGCTGATGAGCCTGTATGCTGCCAACAACATCGCCAAGGGCGTTAAGCGCTTTGCTATGCGCGGTGGCGTGCGTCTGGGCGGCATTATCGGCAACGGCCGTAATACACCTAACGAACAGCAGCTGCTGCAGGAATTCGCCAAACGCCTGCACACCCAGCTGATTGCTTTCATTCCGCGTGACGTTATTGTCAATAAGGCGGAAAACAATCGCCAGACAGTGTTGCAATATGCACCGAAAAGTGCTCAGGCCGGTGTTTACCGCAAGCTGGCGCATGATATCTGGCATAACGAAAACATGGCTATTCCTACGCCGATGAGCTTTGAGGAACTTGAAAAGCTGGTGGCCGAATATGGCAATTAAAACAAGACGCTTTTACAGTGCACGCAAAAGCTGCAGCTGTAGCATGCCTGGCGTGTGGCGTGCCGTTGCCTATATGAACGGAGCTGTGGTAGTTTTTCACAGCCCGCGTGCCTGTGCTCATGTAGCACGCACGATGGATATTAACTCGCAATACCGCACGCTTTCCGAGAATGAACGCGAGCAATGGGGCTCCGTGCCGCTGCTCAGCAGCCAGATGCAGGAAAAGGACGCAATTTTCGGCGGTGCGGCACGTTTGGAAAAATGTCTGCGCTTTGCTATTGAAACATATAAGCCCAAGTGCCTGATGATTGCCAATTCCTGCGTGGCCGGTGTTATCGGTGACGATGTGGAATCCGTGGCACGCGAGGTGGAGGAGGAATACTCTGTTCCTATCCTTACTGTGGAATGCTGCGGCTTTTTGGGTGCGGAATATTATGACGGATATTTTGAAATTACGCAGAAGCTGTTGGAGCGCTTTGTCAAGCCTTGCGCAAAGCAAAAGGATACTGTACTGCTTTTGGGTGATAACGGTGGTCCTTGGGGTCATTATGCGAAAGAGGTTACCCGTATTCTGCAGGAGTTCGGCGTGGAGGTCATCGGTCAGTTCCCCGGCTATATGGCTATGGATGAGCTGGAAAAGGTGGCAGCCGCCGAATATGCGGTTGTGCTTGGCGGCCGCGGGCAGACGCATATCGGCTTGCGTAAGGTTGCAGAGCAGCTGCAGGAAAAATACGGCACACATTATCTGGCCGATATTTATCCTGTCGGCTGGCAGGAAACACAGGACTGGATTATCAGCATCGGCCGTATGCTGGGGCGCGAGCAGTTGGCACAGCAGGTACTAAAGCTGGAGCAGCAACGCTTAAGTGAGCAGCTGCAGCATTTTCTGCCGGTAACGGAAGGCAAGAAAACAGTGCTGTGCATCGGCCGTATTCTGAGATATTTTCATCCGGGGAATATCCTGCAGACTATCAGGCTTTTGCGCTTGAATCTTACTGGCATTATTCTCTTGGATTCCTATGACGGTGATGAGCGCGAAGCGATGCTGAAGGTTGTGCAGGAAAAAAGCGATGTGCCTGTTTATACTACGGCTGAGGGCGAGAAGCTGGTGGCGGAGGCAGATATCGTGTTGACAACGCATGAGCTGCAGAATAAGGAAGCACGTCAGATTTTCCTGCCGATGCTGCCGCAGGTTGCTGTTGCCGGTGAGGTCAAGATGATGCAGGGAATCTATCAGAGCCTGTGCAGCAGGCTGAAGGGAGGCGTGCGCTATGTCTGAAAAGCAAGGTTGGGGCAATATCTGCGAGCGAGTGGATACCTGTGCGCTGACAGGTGCAGGAGCCTTTTTTGCTGCTATTGATAAGAGTGAGGTTTTGATTAACGGACCGTTGTGGTGTTATTTTTATGCTTTACGCCATCTGGAAAAGGCGCGTCCCGATATGTATACGCGCTTTTACGGCTCACAGCCTGATAATAACGCTGTTATTTATGGCTCCGAGGAATATGTAACGCAGGAGCTGCAGCGTATGCTGGAGGATGGACACAAACCATCAATACTGCTTTTGGAAAGCAGCTGCTCCCTGAGCTTAATCGGTGATGACCTGGCCGGAATGGCGCGCAAGCTGCAGCTGCCGTTTCCGGTAGTTACGCTGGACAGCGGCGGTATGGTCGGCGGCTTTGCCGAGGGCTACGCCAAGGCTGCCAAGAAGCTGTTTGCGCAGCTGTTGCCGCAGACTGCGACAGCAAAGCCTTTGGCTGTCAATATTTTAGGACAATCGGAATTTTATCTGCAGGGTGCGGCCGATACGCAGGAAATAAAACGCTTACTGCAGCTGGCAGGCTATGAGGTGCTGTGCACTCCCGGCAGTGAATGCACGCTGGAGGAGCTGCAGAAGCTGCCGGAGGCTTCGCTGAACATTGTTACCAATGCGGAGCTGGGACTGCCGCTTGCAGAATATCTGCAGAAGAAATACGGCACGCCGTATGTTTTTGCCGGCCTGCCTTACGGTGTGCAGGGAACGCTGCGCTGGCTGCAGCAGATAAACGCGCAGCTGCCTGCTCCCGCTATGGATAAGGTGACGGCGGAAGCTCAGGCGCAGGATAATTACCTGCTGAGCCGCAATAATGAAGCGATTGCGCTTTGGGGCAGCATGTGGTTTGACAACGTGCTCGTCAGCGCGCCTGCTACACAGGCGCTGTGCCTCGCACAGACGCTGCGCACCGAATGGACCGATATCGGCAGGCTGACTGTTATCTGCCAGCAACCGCTCAAAGATGCGCCTGCCTGCGACACTGCAGAGGCGATTTATACTGTTGGCGTGGACGATGCTGCCATCAGCGAATATTTAAAAACCTGTGACAATGTACTGCTGCTGACGAGCAGCAGCGAAAGCTCGGTTCTTTATCGCAGAAAGCAGTGCAGCTTTGATGCCTGCAATATCTGCTATCCTACGAATGATGAGGTGTTTATTACCAAGCAGCCGATGGTAGGCCTGCAGGGCAGTGCCTATATGCTGGAGCGACTGTGGAATTGCTTTATCCGCAGGAAAAAGAATAAAGTAGAGTAGGTGGTCTATGAAAAAGCTATTGATGATTATAAGCCTGTTGCTTTTGGTATTTACTGCAGGATGCAGTAAGCAGCAGGCTGCCGATGTTCCTGCTTCGCCGGCGGCGGATGTGGCCTATAGCGTTACGGACGACGCCGGAAGGACGCTGCACTTTGAGCATAAGCCGCAGCGGATAGTTTCGCTTACATATGGTACGGATGAAATCCTTACCGATTTGGTTGACATAAAACGTATTATGGCCTACAGCCGTTGGGCGGGTGACAGCGAAATAAGCTTTATTACCAAGGAGCAGGCCTATACTGTGGGACGCAAGGTGCCGGAAAATACCGAAGCTGTTTATGCATTGCAGCCTGACCTTGTCGTTGCTTCAACGGCCACCTCCAGCGACTTGGTACGCAGTCTGGAGGGGTTGGGCGTGCCGGTTTATATAGCGCGCAGTCCGCATAATTATCAGGAGATGTGCGATAAAATCCGCGGTATCGCTGCAGCGGTGGGCGAAAAGCAGCAGGGGGAGCTGATGGTGCAGAAGATGGACACGCACCTGCAGCAGCTGCAAAAACGCTTGCGTCAGATTCCGTCAAGCGAAAGGCGCGTTGCTGTAGCCTTTAATTTTACCTCTGCCATGGGGCGTAGAGGAGATTTGCTCGACAGCATGCTGACGATGGCGCATGTTATCAACGGCGCGGCTATTGTTGCCGACGAAAACAAGAGTGAGCATGGTATGCCTGCTATCAGCAAGGAACAGGTGGTACGCATAAATCCGGATATTTTTATGCTGCCGACCTGGAATTATAACAATAAACAGGATGTGCAGGGTTATGCTTATGCCGTAATGAATGACCCCGCTTATCGCGATGTTAAGGCTGTACGCAACAAGCAGATTAAGTTTGTTTCGGACAAATACCGCTATGTTGCCAGCCAGCATATTGTCGATGCTATTGAAAACATCGCGCATGCTGTATATCCGGAAATTTTTTGAGGAAGTGTGTTTGTAGATGATTATTAAACGTGAACGGAGTCCTTTGGCTATTATTCTATTAGCAGTTCTCTTAATTGTTATTGCCTGTGTATCTCTGACCTTCGGCCAGATAGATGTGCCTGTGGGCAAGGCGCTGGCAGTTATCGGCTCTCAGCTGAACATGCCAGGCTTTACGGAGGCTGATTACACCAGAGAGCAGCTTGCCGTTATCTGGTATATCCGTCTGCCGCGTATGCTGGTAGGTGTGCTTGTAGGTGCGGCGCTGGGTATTTCTGGCGCTGTAATGCAGGGCATTTTCAGTAACCCGCTGGCTGACCCAGGTCTTATCGGTATCTCCTCCGGTGCTGCTACCGGTGCCGTGCTGTCTATTGCTTTGGGTGCAGCCTCCGGCAGCATGTTTGCTATGCCGGCCTTTGCCTTTTGCGGCAGTATCTGTGCTGTGTGCTTAACAGTATTTTTGGCGATGCGCAACGGCAAAATTCCTGTTATGACGCTGCTTTTGGCAGGTGTAGCCGTGGGTATGCTTTTGGGCGCTATCACCTCCGGTCTGCTCACCTTTATGAACGAGCAGAAGTTGCAGCAATATCTGTTCTGGATGGTCGGCGGTCTTGATTACCGTCGTTGGGAGCATGTATATCTGGCAGTGGGACCTGTGCTGTGCGGCATTATTATTATGTGCCTGTTGGCGCGTCACCTGAACATTCTGGTGCTGGGCGAAACGGAAGCTAAAGCTGTTGGTATGCCTGTTACTGCTTTCCGCATGGGTTTGCTTTTCGTAGCGGCCATGACTACTGCTACCTCCGTTTGCGTCAGCGGTAATATCGGGTTTGTCGGCCTGGTTATTCCGCATATGATGCGTATGCTGATCGGTCCTGACCATCGCGTGCTTTTGCCTGCCAGCGCTCTTGGCGGTGCAGCCTTTTTGGTATTCTGCGATTCGCTGGGACGCATTATTATGCCGCCGGCAGAGGTGCGTGTAGGTATTATGACAGCGTTCTTAGGTACGCCGTATTTCCTGTATCTGCTGCGCAGAATGCAGAAGCAGTTCTTTTAAGATGAGGTAGAAATTATGAAGGTTATTTTCTTGACGAATGTTATTCGCCGCATGGGTATGATGCAGCAGACTATGGAAAAGCTGCAGCAGGAGGGCAAGCTGGACAATGCCTGCGCCTGCCGCTGGATTACAGATGCGACGGTTTGGGAGGATAAATGGCAGAAGGAGCTTTCAAGCTCCAAGCTGGTGATTATGAAATGGATGGGTACAGGTCTGGATACACCGTTTCTGCAGCGCTGCGTCAGCTTGCTGAAGCAGCTGCGCCTGCCCTTTTATATTGATGCTGCCGGCAGCAAGGAGGGCGAGCTGGCACAGGGACTGACACCTGAGCAGCTTGCTGTCATCAAAAAATATTGCATGTTCGGCGGCGAAATCAACTATAGCAATCTGTGGTTATATCTGCAGCAGCTGTTGCAAGGTGAGACTATTACAGTCGATGAGCCGAATCCTATTCACTGGTGCGGTATTTATCACCCGCGGGCGAAAAAGGTATATACCGATTTAGCCGAATATCAGCGTGATTTTTGCGTCAGCGGCCGTCCGACAGCCGGTATTCTTTTTTATCGCGACGAATGGGTGTGGGGCGATTTGACCTACCAGACTGCGATGATAGAAGAGCTGGAAGCACAGGGCGTCAACGCTGTCTGCGTTTTCAGCAACGGCATGCCGCTTGAGGAAATGGGCATGCCCAGTCTGACGCAGGTTTTCAACAGCTTCTTCTGTACGGCAGACGGTGTGCCTGCAATCGACGTGCTGCTGAATGTCATGAAGTTTTCCATGACTACCGGCGGTTCGATTAACCTGGACTATCTGAAAAAGCTTAACGTACCTGTTTTGGCTGCCTATACGACGATTGCGCCCTTTGAGGAATGGAAGGACAGCTTTGAAGGAATGAACGCGATGGAGGTTTCCATCAGCGTTTCTCTGCCGGAATTTGATGGTATTATTCACGGCGTGCCTATAGCACACAAAAAAATTTTGGAAAACGGCGATGTCCGCTATCTGCCTAATATGGAGCGTGTAAAGCGCATGGCCTCCAAAGCGAAGAAGTGGGCGATGCTGCGCCACAAGGCCAACAGCGAGAAGAAAATCGCTATTATTTTCCATAACTATCCGCCGCGTAATTCCAATATCGGCAGTGCTATCGGCTTAGATACAATTGAAAGCATCCGTCGCGTGCTGGCTGCTATGCGCGAGCGTGGCTATAAGGTAGATTGGATTCCTGAGGATACGAAGGAATTTATCAAACAGCTGACAGCCAATGCCACCAATGACCGCAGCATGCTGACGGAAAAGCAGGTTGATGCTGCCAATAAGCTGAAGGGAGCAGAATATAAAGAATTCTTTGCACTGATGGATAAAAAGGTGCAGGAGCAGCTGGTGAAGGATTGGGGCGAAGCGCCTGGCGCTGTCATGGAATATGACGGCGATATCCTGGTACCGGGAACGATGAACGGCAATGTTTTCGTAACCGTGCAGCCGCCGCGTGGCTTTGGCGAGGACCCGGAGAAAATTTACCACGATCCGTACGTTGCACCGACGCATCAATATCTGGCCTTCTACCGTTGGGTACGCGATGTGTGGCAGGCAGATGCCGTTGCTCATATCGGTACGCATGGCAGCCTGGAATGGCTGCCGGGCAAGAACGCCGGCCTGGACTGCAGCTGCTACCCGGATTTGGCACTGGGCGATCTGCCGAACATTTATCCTTATAACATCACCATTACGGGCGAAGGTATTCAGGCAAAACGCCGTGGCGCTGCCTGCCTGATTGAGCATCTTCCTGCACCGCAGACACAGGCGGGTGTGTACGACGAGCTGGAGGAGCTGGAAAAGCTCATGGACGAATACGTGCACTTCAGCAGCACGCAGCCGGATAATCTGCCGCGCTTGCAGGAGCTGGTGCTGGCGAAGGTTGCCGAGGCCAAACTGCAGGATGAGGTTACTTACGATGAAGAAAAGCCCTTCGACGAATACGTGATGAATCTGCATAATTACATTACGGATTTGAAGAATATGGAGGTGCACACAGGCCTGCATATTATGGGCCAGCCGCCGGAGGACCAGCAGCTGGAGGATTATCTGTGGCTGCTACTGCGTCTGGATAACGGCAATATCCCCAGCCTGACGCAGGCAATTGCTGCGCTGTATGGCTTTGATTATTACTATCTGCTGGAAAACAGCAGTCTGATATACGAACCGCTGAATATCACCTACGGTATGCTAATCGACCGTATTGCCAATCAGTGCCGCGAGCTGATTCGCTGCCTGCAGCAGCGTGACTTTGTCAAGGATGCGGTTGCTGACGCTCTGCAGCTGCCCTGGGTGCAGCAGGCACCGGCAGAAAGCAGAGAAAAGCTGGAAGTGGTCTGCAACTATATAGTAGATACACTCTATCCCAATCTGCTTTTGACGAAGCAGGAAATTACCAATATGCTGCGTGGCTTTGAGGGCGAATATATCGAGCCGGGACCGAGCGGTGCTCCCTCCAGCGGCGGCGCTGATTTGCTGCCGACAGGACGCAATTTCTACGGTGTGGATCCGCGCTGCCTGCCAACCCCGGCGGCATGGGAAATCGGCCAGACACTGGGCGACCAGGTGGTAGAACGCTTTATTGCGGAGGAAGGCCATTATCCCGAAAATATCGGTATGGTGTTCTGGTCCGGTGCAAACATGCGCAGCCACGGACAGTGCATTGCCGAATTCCTCTATCTCATGGGCATCCGTCCCAAGTACCAGAGCGGCAGCCTGCGTATCAACGGGCTGGAGGTCATTCCCCTGATGGAGCTTAAGCGTCCGCGAATTGACGTTACGGCGCGTATCAGCGGCCTCTTCCGCGACACTATGCCTGCAGTAATGCAGGTAATGGACAAGGCGGTGCTTTTAGCAGCGGAGCAGGATGAGCCTGATGATTTAAACTTTGTACGCAAGCATATTCAGGAGGATACCAAGGAGCTGGAGCAGCAGGAGGGTATGGAGCACGCTGCAGCATGGCGTCAGGCGGCCTTCCGCGTCTTCGGCGATGCACAGGGAACCTATGGCGCAGGCGTTGCGGCGCTGTTGGAAAGCAAGAACTGGGAAACCATTGACGATATTGCCGATGTTTACGTGCGTTGGGGCGGTCATGCTTACGGCGGCAAAACTAAAGGTAAATTCCTGCCGCAGCAGTTCCGCAAGCGTATGGGCAGTTTGGATATCACGATTAAAAACGAGGATAACCACGAAACCAATATGCTCAGCAGCGATGACTACAACGCCTACCATGGTGGCATGATTGCAGCAGTGCGTTCGATTAAGGGCAGCGCGCCGCGCTCCTACTGCGGCGATAGTACCGACAGGACGCGTGTGACGATGCACAGCGTGCAGGAGGAGGCAAAGCGCCTGTTCCGCAGTGAGGCTATCAATCCCAAGTTTATTAAGGGCATGATGCAGCATGGCTATAAGGGCGCTGCCGATATGGCCAACATGATTGCGCACAGTTTCCAGTGGGATGCGACAAGCGCCGTCATGGAAGACTGGATGTACGAAAAATATGCCGAAAAATATACCTTTGACCCGGTTGTACAGGAATGGCTACGTGATGTGAACCCTTGGGCGCTGCAGCGCATGACAGAAATTCTGCTGGAGGCAGAGCAGCGCGGACTGTGGCAGGCTAAGCCGGAAACTAAGGAGAAGCTGCAAAAGCTCTACCTTGATATGGAGGGCGAGCTGGAGGACAGAGCAGATGAGCATTAAAATGTTAGTGCTGAGCCTGACCGGCCAGTGCAACTTTGCCTGCCGTTATTGCTATGCTGCCGAGCATGAACGCAGTATGATGTCATCGGAAACAGCGTTGGCAGCAGTTAGGCTGGCAGCAACCAGCGGTGAACGCTTCGTAATTCAGTTCAGCGGCGGCGAGCCGCTGCTGAACTTTGATTGCCTGAAGGCAGTGGTAGATTATGTGCATCAGGAAAAACTGCCGGCCGTACTGCAGCTGCAGACTAACGGTTCTCTGCTTACTGATAAGATTGCCAAGTATCTCTATAAAAATAAGGTTGCTATCGGCGTGAGCCTTGACGGCAGACCGGCGGTCAACGATAAGCTGAGGCTGAAAAAGAATGGCTACGGTGCGACCGGAGAGATTTTGAAGGGTATTGATGTTTTACGCCGCAATAATATTGCCTGTGGCGTAACCTGCGTAGTGACATCAGAAAATGTGGATACGCTGGAAAGTATTGTGGATTTTGCCTACTTTTTGGGCAACATCCGTAAAATTGGCTTTGACATTCTGCGCGGGCAGGGACGTGGACGCAATCTGCAGCCGCCAACGCCTGCAGCGATGCAGCAGGCTATGCAGCGCGTTTTTGCGCGCTGCGATGAGCTGGCGAAGCTCACAGGAATGCGCATAGCGATTGCGCAGCAGGAGCGCGCGCAGCTTTTATGTAAGGATTGCAGTCTGACCTTCGGCCATTGCTATGCTATGAACGGCGAAGCAGCCTTTGTAGATGCCAAGGGTGATATTTACGCCTGCTCTTCGCTGGTAGGCAATGCGGATTTTTACCTTGGTAATGTATATAACGGCTTAGAGCCTGCTTTGGTAGAAAAAACTAAGCAGGTGATTACCGAATCGATGGAGTTTTGCCGCCAATGCGATGATTTTAAATTGTGTGGCGGCGGTTGCTTCGCGCGTTGGTATGGCCTGGAGGACAAGTCTGCCTATGGCGCGGAATGCAGCATGAAGCGTGAAGCGATAAAACGCATACAGAAGTAAAAAAACGTCAGCGTCGGGTGCTTAATAATCGAATCCGATTTGCTGACGTTTCTTTTTTTATAAATAACATGCTTAATGTTGGTTTTGACATGGAATTATGCTTTTCTACATGCTTTTTTATATAATGAAGCTTGTTTAGAGCATCTTTTGCTTGACTATATGCCTAGTATATACAATACAATAAAAATAGTGATTGTTTAGAATATTCGGAGGCAATGGAATGAAAATTGCTTTATGTCATTTAGAGCTTAGCTGCGGTCCGCAGGAGCGCAATCTGCAGATATTGGAGCAGGCAGTGCGTATTGCCGCAGAGCAGGGCGCAGACTGGGTATTAACACCTGAAATGGCAGTACAGGGATATTATTTTTATCGTATAGATGAAAATGCTGTGGTAGCACCTCAGCCGTCACCTGAATTGGAGCCATTGCGTAAATTGTGCTGTGAATATGGCATTACCCTCTTTTTAGGCTGCGGAGAATATGATGTTGCCTGTGATAAAAGCTTCAACAGCTGTCTTGTCTTTGGTCCTGGTGGTGAGCTGATTGGCCGCCACCGCAAGCTGTTTGGCGGTAAAATGGGAGCAGAAGCTTGGGCTGATAAGGGCGACAGCTTTACCGTGCTTCCTTGCAGCGGTCTGCAGACAGGAGTGCTGGTGTGCGCTGATTTGTGGTTCCCCGAATTTTACAAAGGTACGAAGTCACAGGGAGCAGAAATAATAGTTGATGTTGCTGCCTGGCCACCGACGCAGGTGTGCGGCAATCCGTTGCCTGCTTGGATTCATGCATCTAAGTTAACTGATGTAACGGTGATTGTCTGCAACCAGACAGGTTCGCCTGAATGGATGGAGATGAATGTGGGGCAGAGCGTGGTTATTGACCGGGGCGAGCTGAAGCTGGCCTACAGCGGTGAGCCTGCGGTGCTGCTTTTTGATTATGATGATAACGCCAAGCGAGTGCAGTCAATTGCCTATGATGTTCATTACATAAAGTAAGTAAATAAATACTCGCAGCGGTATAACACCCCTATTTTAGCCGTTGACGAGTTAATAATGAAAAGATAAACTGATAGTTGAGAGAAAAAGCTAGTTTTGCCGTGCGTCTGTCTTGAAAGTATAGGGGCGTATGGTATGCTATAAATTTTATTCAAAGGTGGGTTTGGAGTATGAAAAAGGTTCATAGCTTACGTAATGCTGTAATGGTGTCCTTGCTTGCAGGTACAACTGTAGTATGGGGGGGCACGGTGTTTGCAGCAGAGGATTTGCAGGAGTTCGCGCTGGAGGATATGGTAGTAACTGCCAGCCGTGTTCCGACACAGAAAGTTGATACACCTGCTGATATCAGCGTAATTACCAAGGAAGAAATTGCTGATCAGAATTATGCCAGTGCTTCTGATGCTTTAAGAGCAATTCCCGGTGTTAACGTGTTAGGCAGCGGTGCCAAAGGCTCCTCCATGGGTCAGGACAAGATTCTGCTCAATGGCGATGAAAGAGTTTTGGTATTGGTTGACGGACGCAGAATGAACCTGGGAAGCAGCGGTAACAGCAGTGCCGATTGGTTGCCTCCTGTTAATGCAATCGAACGTATCGAAGTACTTAAGGGCGGCGGTTCTGCTCTGTATGGTACCGATGCAGTCGGCGGCGTAATTAACGTTATTATGAAAAAAGGCAGTGAAATCGGTAATCATGTTACCGTTAAAGCTGCAGGCGGCAGCTGGAATGCCGAACAGTATGCAATTTCTGCCAGCGGCAGCACAGACAGCGGCTTAGGTCTTATTGTTTCTGCGACCAAAGAACGCAGAGGCGAATATAAATTTAAAAATGCTAACAGCAAATCTCAGCTGCTGAAGAACTCCGGCTATGATGATACCGGTGTTATTGTTAAGCTGGACCAGAAGGTTGGCGAGGATAACCGCATTGGCGTTAACTTTGAGCATATCAATGCTGACGGCGGTTCTCCGTTCGGTTTTTCCGGCTTTGGAACAACCGACAGCCATAAACGCATCAGCAATAACGTTGCCTTGCGTTATGACTGGAACGAAAGCAGTGATGAAAAAGGCTATGTTCAGGTATATAAAAACTACCAGCATGCTCATTTCAGATCTCCAGTTACAAGTAGACAATCTAACTTTACAGATTCTACAATCGGTATAGAGGCGCAACAGAACTTTAAATTTAGTGATACTGATGAATTGACTGCAGGTTTGGAATATTACAAGACTACGGTTGATAATAACGCATTATACACCGGTAAGCGTGATATTAATAATAAAGCAATCTTTGCGGAAAACAGATGGGAGTTTGCGCCTACATGGCAATTAAATGCCGGCTTGCGTTATGATCATCACAGCAAGTATGGCAGCGAGGTTACTCCTAAGGTTGCTTTGAATAAAAAGTTTGATGAAAATAGCAATGCTTACTTATCTTGGGGCCGTGTATTTAATGCACCTACTACAGATGACCTGTTCTGGTATCAGCCGGGCATGTACCCGACTTACGGCGATCCGAACCTTAAACCGGAAAAAGGTTATGTTTGGACCTTTGGTGGCAATACAAAGCTGAATGATAAGACGGATATTTCTGCTAGTGTATTCTATAGTGATATCAAGGACGCTATTGACTGGGTATGGGATGGCGGAACAACTACCCAAGCTATTAACGTTAATAAAGAAAAACGTCGTGGTTTGGAATTGAGCCTGAATCATGATTTTGATGATAACTTATCTGCGTATGCTTCTTATACCTATGTTCAGGTTAAGCAGGACAAGGGCTACGGCTTTGCCAAGGATTTGACTACTAAGCCGAATATTTATCGTGCCGGCTTGAAGTATAAGAATGCTGATTGGCTGTTTACCCTAAATGCTAATGCTGTTACCGGACAATCTGAAAAGAATTTTGTAGACAGCAGCTATTTCACCTTAGATCTTGGTGCACAGTATAAGATTAATGATAATGCCAAGCTGTTTATTAATGGCTACAATCTTACCAATGCACGCTATGCTGAATTCGGCGGCTTGTACAAAAACGGTGAAGCAAGATATCCGATGGCAGGACGTTCCTTCATCATCGGCGCAGAATATACATTCTAATAGCATAACGATATGACATTAAGGCGGCGCTTGGCGCCGCCTTTTTGATGTGTGGGAGGGGAATATTACTGTAATCCCTCTTGACTATCATAGCGCTATATACTTTATAATATAAACTACTGTATTATCGGCATTGCTGCATATGAGTTAATACTGCTGAAATAAAATGATGAGAATAGAGGCATGAAGCATGAAGAAAATTTTTTGTTTACTGCTGTTGCTGCTGCTTTTAGTCACAGGCTGCGGACAAGGCAGCGGCGGTAAAGACGCTGCTGCAGGCGGCAGCTACACTGTAACTGATGAGCATGGAACAGTGACTACGTTCAAGCGGGCACCGCAAAAGGTACTGACGCTGGCGCTTAGCAGTGATGGTATAATAATGGGGCTGGGCATGGAAGATAAATTGGTTGCCGTCAATTATCTGGCCGATGATCCGATAAGTTCCAACCTTGTAGAACAGGCTAAAAAAATTCAGCATAAAATCAAGAATCCTTCGGCCGAAGAGGTGCTGGCGCTGAAGCCTGACGTGGTCTTTGCCTACGATTGGAGCGACATGAACCGTGTCGAAAATTTGCGCAATCTGGGTATGAACGTCATCGTACTGAAAGGACCGGCGACTATTGAGGATATCAGGCAAAACGTGCGCACTATCGCCAAAGCCATGCACGCCGACAGTAAGGGAGAAGAGCTGGTTAAGCTGATGGACAGCAGGCTGGCGCAGGTGAAGCAGCAGGTAGCGTCGCTCAGGCTGCAGCAGCCGAAGAAAATCGTGCTTGTTTCGCTGATGAGCTCCTATGGCGGCAAGGGATGTATCTTTGACGATATGTGCAAGGAAGCAGGCGTTATCAACGGCGTTTCGGCTGCAGGAATCAAAAACGGCCAGCAGGTTACTAAGGAAATGCTGGTAAAGATTGATCCGGATTTACTGATAATGCCGGTGTATAACGATCATGGCAATTTTGATATCAAAAAATATAATCAGGAATTTTTAGAGGATCCATCGCTGCAGACCATGCGCGCCATCAAAAGGAAGCAGCTTTTTTATCCCAATGAAGGCTATATCTACAACTGCTCGCAGGACGTTGTTTTCGGCGTGCAGGAAATCGCTCATGCTGCCTACGGCGAAGCATTCGCTGTGCAGGGCGTGCAGCATTTAAGAGTGAAGTAAATAGCGTAAGATTAAAAAACTGCACCAATCAGCATCAAATAAGATGCTGGCTAGTGCAGTTTTTAATTATCATCAGGCTCAACCCGTAGGGAAATCTGGTAGATATATTCTTCTGGCTTCGGCGTCATCCAATGATTTTTCAGCGGCATAATATAAAGATTGTCTACGGCGTGCAGCTTATTACGCTGCATATAAGCTTTAAAAAACTCCGCCAACTCCTGTACATGCTCACGGAAGGTACCCTGAAAGCGTTGCGTCATATAGAGTCCGGCAGGGCGGGTGTGGCACTCCGTTTTACCGTGGTAATCAGTGTTAACGCTGGAAAAGTAGGCCAGCGGACGACTGTATTCGCCTGCTAAGAAGCAATCCTTGTCTGCAAGCCAGCCAACAGCCTTTTCCTTGAAATGCTCTTTGGAAAAAACCTTCAGATTATGTCTGGCAAGGATTTTAATGCTTTCGTCGCCGCTGCATTCCGGCGGCACAGGACTGAGCAGGAATCGCTTGCTACGGCGGAAGGTGACGGTTATCTGATCAAGCCGGCTTTCGCGGATTTTATCCAGCTGCTGAAAAACAACGTGAATATTCTTGCGGATTTTTTCATTGTGCGCAATAATTTCCTCGCACTCCCGGTCTTTAGCCTGCAAAATAGACTGCAGACTGTCAATGCTGCGTTCAGCAAGGTATTCCTTGATTTTAGATATAGGTATTCCAAGCTTGCGCATGTTCAAAATGACCTCTAAAATTAAATACTGTTTGAGGGAATAATGGCGATAGTTGTTTTCAGAAATGAATTCCGGGGACAGAACGCCCATTTTATCGTAGTAAAGCAAGGTTTGCTTCGGCAGCTCAAAAAGATCTGCCAGCTCGCCTGCAGTATAGTATAGCTTAGGATTTTTGCTCATAAAGTATCACCTTGGTTCTTTAACACAATACGTTGCGTAATAGTTATGTTTATTATAACATTTATCGGGAGAATAGTGAAGTTAGAGAGAAGGGAATAATTATTTCAAGACATTGAATTTGCATATTATTGCAATGTGTTATAAAAGAGAATTTTTACGTTTGGCGGTTTTGACTCAATATTATCCGAAATAGTTTTATGAAAAAAGTCCTTTACTCTACTATAGGTATATGTCATAAAATACACTTGTCCGAGATTTATAGCAGAGAGGAGAAGATAAAATATGTCACACCCCGAATATGTTTTACCTAACACACCACACGCCGGTTATCGCTATAAAATGGCGATGAAGCATGTAGAGACTGCTAAGGCAGCAGGAAAGTCAGCAGAAGAAATTCATGAGGTTTTTAATATAATCAGCAATTTCTTTCAAGGGAATTCCTAGTTTACGCATGTTGATAATAATATCAAAAATAAAATATTGCTCTAATGAGTAATAACGATAGCCGTTTTCTTCAATATAGGATGGCTTAAGGATGTTATTTCGTTCGTAATAGAATAATGTTTGCTTCGATAGCTTGAACAGAGAGGCAAATTCTCCGATTGTAAAATATGTTTCTGATAATTTATTCATAAATTTACCTGTAAAAATAATGCTTGACTATACTATAGGTACATACTTTAAAATTCTTCTTAATGATAAGCAGAACAATTAGGGTTTTTGTTCTATATATTATCAAAATGCTTGACATAGCGTTTGTCAAGAGTTGTTCTGTAGTTGAGGAGTTGGCTGGTATTCACAACCGGGCCGTAACTTTGTTGCAGGTGTAGAATATACCTTCTAATAGCTTATAATCTTTTTTCTCATACACCAGTGGTGGCATAGGCATACATAACGCTTATGCCACCACACCTATATACAGACGTTTTTGGAGAGGGGGCTTGAATTTGAAAATAGCTTTTTTGCATTTTGCATATTGCTGTGGACCGCAAGCGGATAATGCAAAGAAAATTTTACAGGGGATGAAGCTGGCGGCACAGTATGGCGCAAGCTGGGTGCTGACGCCGGAAATGGCGTTGCAGGGTTATTATATGATGCGCAGCGATAAGCAGTTTCAGCTTGCTTCGCTGCAAAATAATCTTTTACAGGAGTTTATGGAGGCTTGCAGGCAATACAAGCAAAGGTTGTTTTTGGGCTGTGGTTTTGTCGACGAAAAAACTCCGCGTAACAGCTGCGCAATTATTTCGCCGGACGGAACATATTATAATCGTCACGATAAAACGAAGGTTGTGCCGTGGATAACGGAAAACTGGGCGCATCCCGGAGAAAAATTTGAGGTTTGGAATCTAGATGGCATCAATACCGGTGTTATGGTCTGTGCGGATGCATATTTTGCCGAGCACGGAGAAAAAATTGCCGAGCAGGGAGCAGAGCTTGCTGTAGTTGTTGCTGCCTGGCCGCCTGGAGGTCATGCAGGACCGCCGGAGGAGGCGTGGAAGCGTTTGAGCCGTTCGGCCAATGGTATTCCGGTGCTTATCTGTAATCAGACGGGGACAGAAGGCATGGATTGCAGCCATGCGCAAAGTGCTGTTCTCTGCAATGGGGAAGTACTTTTTACCTATGAAGGATGTGAAGCAGTGCTGATTATAGATTTTGATGAAGTAAAGAAACTGGTTTTGTCTACAGAATTTGTAATAATAAATTTGGCAGATATTTAAGGTGAATGACAGTGAAAAAGTTAGCAGTATTTTTTATTTGTGTAATTATAGCATGTTGCTCTTGCCTAGGATGCGGCAATGATAAGCCGGAAAACAACGGAACGAGAGTTGTCAAGGACGCCAAGGGCTATGAGGTAAAGGTACCTGCACATCCTATGCGAATAGTTTCCTTCTCCATCAGCTGTGATGAAATTTTGCTTGGTTTAGTGGAGCCGGAGCGTATAGCTTCTGTAAGCTATCTTTGTGATGATGCAGGAATTTCGCATGTCGTGGAAAAAAGCAAGGCTGTTAAAGAGCGCATTAAAGGAACGCCGAGCGTAGAGCGTATCATGGCCTTAAAGCCCGACCTTGTCATTTTGGGCGACTGGTGGACACCTGACTGCATTCAGACTATCCGCGATATGGGTATTAGCGTATATGTTTATAAAACACCGTATACAGTGGCAGATATAAAAAAAGCTGTTCGCGAGATTGCCGATGTCGTTGATGCTAAGCAGCAGGGCGAAGCGGTAATTAAAGAATATGATGCAAAAATCGCTAAGGCACAATCTGTTATCAAGGCTGCAAACATTAACCAGCAGAAAAAGGTTGTTGTGATGTCAGGACATGGAGTGATTGGTACTAAGGGTTCGCTTTTTGCCGATATCTGCCGATATGCTCAGGTTGATAACTGCATGGAGCAATTACAGACAGGACAGAATACTACTGTTTCAAAGGAATTTATTGTCCAGTCCAATCCTGATGTCATTATCATGCCGGGATGGAACGGTGCACCTACGCATACCTTGGAAACAGAAAAAGAACTGCTCAATGACAAGTCTTTGCAAAGCGTAAAAGCAATTCAAAATAAAAATCTGGTGACGTTGTCCGGTCAGGATATGTATTGCGTAAGTCAATATGTCGCTGACAGTATTTTGGCAATTGATAAGCTGGTATATCCTGAATATTTTAAGTAAGCTGAGAGGAGCAGGAAAGTGGCAAACATCATTTTTGTGACTAACATGGAACCCCATTATGTTGGTATGCGCGATGCTTTAAACACCATGGAGAACAAAGAAATCAGTGACGCTGTCGAAGTAATTCAAATAAATGACAGTGAGCAGTGGAACGGCTATTGGCAGCAGAAACTGCAGTATGCTGACTTTTTCTTTTGCACCTGGATGGGCACGGGCTTGAGCTGTGATTATCTGAAAAAAGCTTCCGCCTTTTTACAGCAAAAGAAGCTGTGTCATCTTTTTGATATCATTGACCCTGGGGATGATAAGATGGATTACGGCCTGCAGGAGGAGCAAAAGAGCCTGCTGAAGCAATATCTGGCCTGCGGTGGTCTGAAGAATTATCAGAATCTGTGCTTATATCTTGTTGCTGCCTTTACGCAGCAAATGATAGCTTATAAGCTGCCGGAACAACTGCCTTGGTGCGGAATTTATCATCCGGAATTTAAGCATGAGTTCGTCGAGCTTGATGCTTATCTGGCAAAGCATTATGACAGCAGCAAGCCTACTGTGGGTTTTATCTTTTCGCGTGAGGATTGGCTTTGGCAACGCCTTGCATATCAAAATGAGATTATCAAGGCGATAGAAGCACAAAACTGTAATGTTATTGCTGTATTTAGCACTACCATGCCTAATGAACAGACTGGTGCAGTAAGCTTAGACACAGCATTTGAAAGGTTTTTTATCAAGATGGTAAGCCCTGTATAGATGTTCTTATTAATCCATTTGTATTTTCATTGACAGTTACAGGATTTTTAAAGCTGCAGGATTTGCAGCAGCTTGGTGTGCCTGTGCTGCAGGTAGTAAATACCTATATGCCTTATAAGTGGTGGCAGCAGAGCATGGTAGGCCTTACACCGAATGAGGTTTCCTATGCTGTTTGTATGCCAGAATTTGACGGAGCCTTGCATTCTGTGCTGGTTTCCACCAATGAGGAACGTGAGGACGGTACACATTACCGCATGCCGCTTGCAGACCGCATTGATATGCTGGCAAGAAAGGCGCGCAAGCTGGCCTTGTTGCGTTATAAAAAGCCTTGTGATAAAAAAATAGCGATAGTTTTTCATAATTATCCGCCGACCAATTCCAATATCGGCAGCGCTGCCAGTCTGGATTCGATTGAAAGCGTACGCCTATTGTTGGAGGAAATGCAAAAGCAAGGCTATAGGCTGGATAATATACCGACAGACAGTCAGGCCTTTGTAAAAGATATTACGGCACATGCTACTAATGACCGACGCTTCATTTCGGAGGCGTTATTGGAAACAGCTGACGGTAAGCTGGAAAAACTGGATTATGCGAGCTTTTATGAGCAGCTGCCTAAAAAAACACAGGAACAGCTTTTACGCGACTGGGGCGAAGCGCCGGGCGAGGTTTTTCGTTATGGTGATGTGTTGATTGTTCCAGGTATGCTTAACGGTAATATATTCATTACTGTACAGCCTCCGCGTGGCTTTGGTGATGATCCGGGAAAAATTTATCATTCGCCTGATTGCGCACCGACACATCATTATCTTGGCTTTTACCATTGGCTGCGTGATATCTGGGGCGCAGATGCCATGATTCACGTGGGAACGCATGGTAATCTGGAGTGGCTGCCGGGAAAGGGTAATGCTATGAGTAATGCCTGCTATCCTGATATCTGCACAGGTGATATTCCTAACATCTATCCCTATTGGATTACCTGTACCGGTGAAGGCATTCAGGCTAAGCGCCGCAGTGCTGCCTGCCTGATAAGCTATTTGTCCGCTCCTATGAGCATTTCCGGTACATACGAAGAATTGGCAGATTTGGAAAATCTGTTGGAGGAATATTGTCATTTTAAAAATGATGATGATGCTGCTGCGGGTATGGACAGCATCAAAGAAATGATTCGCAGCAAAGCTGCGGAATGCAATCTTGATGAGGATGTTCCGGAAAGCGAAGCAGAGAATTTTGATGATTATATTGGCAAGCTGCATAACTTTATTACTGATTTAAAGAATATGCAGATAAGTACAGGCCTGCATGTTTTGGGCGTGCCTCCGGAAGGAGAAGAGCTGGTAGAATATCTGTTGGCGTTGACGAAGCTGGATAACGGTAAGGTGCCGTCATTGATGAAAAACCTTGCTGCAATGCATGGGCATGATTACTATGAGCTGATGGAGCACAGCGAGCAGATGCTGGCTGATGGCAGCATGACCTATGGTATGCTTTTGGACAAAATACGCGAGCAGGCAAGAGAAGCTATCTTGATTTTGCAAAAAAATTCCTTTGATGCTGCTAAAATTGAAGAAGTGTTTAACTTATCCTGGGCGAATAATTTACAAGGGGAAATTCGGGATAAGCTGCTGCAATCTCTGATTTATATTTGCGAGCATATTGCCCCCAGTCTGCTTATGACTGCCTTGGAGCAGGAAAATACTTTAAACGCATTAAACGGCAAATATATTGACCCTTGTCCCAGCGGTGCGCCTACAAGCGGCGGCGCTGATTTGCTGCCTACGGGACGCAATTTTTACAGTATCGACCCACGATGCCTGCCGACGAAGCCTGCCTGGGAAATCGGTAAGCAGATGGCAGAGGATGTTATCGGCAGATTTATCGAAGAAGAAGGACGTTATCCGGAAAGCGTCGGTATAATTTTGTGGGCTACGAGTAATTTGCGTAATCACGGACAATGCGTTGCCGAATTCTTATATCTGATGGGCTTACGTCCTGTGTGGCAGCCTGGAAGCCAACGCGTTGTTGACTTAGAGGTGATTCCTTTGGAGGAGCTGCAGCGTCCGCGTGTAGACGTAACAGGACGCATCAGTGGTCTCTTTAGGGACAGTATGCCCGGAAGTGTTATCTGGCTAGATGATGCTGCGCAGAGAATAGCATCTCTGGATGAGTCGACTGAGCTGAACTTTGTGCGTAAGCATGTACTGGAGGAAGCAGGCGAGCTGGAAAAATCAGGCTTGGATAAGCAGGCGGCCTGGAGACAGGCTTCGTATCGCGTGTTCGGTGATCCTCCGGGAGCACATGGCGCCGGTACAGGTGCTGTTTTAGAAGCGAAAAATTGGGAAACGATTGATGATATTGCTGCAGTATATACCAGATGGGGTGCACATGCTTATGGTAAGGGCAGTGAAGGCACCTATATGCCGGAGGTCTTTAAAAAGCGTATGGCGCAGATAGATATCACGGTGCAAAATGTTGACCACAGGGAATCTTCTATGCTCAGCGGTGATGATTATAATAATTATCGCGGCGGTATGATTGCAGCAGTACGCAGTTACAAGGGCAGTATGCCGCGTAATTATGTCAGCGATAGTTCGGACAGAAGCAAGGTGCAGCTGCGCAGCCTTACGGAAGAGCTGAAGCGTTGGTTCCGTGGCGAAGCAATGAATCCCAAATATATTGCAGGTATGAAGAAGCATGGCTATAAAGGCGCCGGCGATTTGGCGACATATGTTGCGGTAAGCTATCAGTGGGATGCAACCAGCGATATTATGGAAAACTGGATGTATGAAAAATATGCTGCCAAGTATGCCTTGGATAAGGATATGCAGAAATGGATGCAGGAGGTAAATCCGTGGGCGTTGCACCGTATTACAGAAGTTTTGCTGGAGGCGGAGCAGCGTGGTATGTGGCAGGCTAAGCCGGAAACAAAGCAGGCATTGCAAGAGTTGTTTCTGTCGATGGAGGGGGAATTGGAGGAACGAGGAGAATAAATTTTCCCTTGACTGTATGAACGGTATATAGTTTATACTTGCATATGCTGTTTGATGAAAATGATTTGCAGATAGAATATTTTAATCTAAAGAATTACCTGCAAATAAAGTATAAGTAAAGGATGTGCAAATTTATGAAGGTTGTTAATGGTTTGAGCAGCGCTGTGCTTTTGACACTGCTTTTGGGTAGTGCATCAGCTGTTTATGCTGATGAGGTTCAGGAATATGCGCTTGATACTATGGTTGTAACAGCAAACAGAGTTGAACAAAAGGCGTTTGATACGCAAGCTGATGTTACAGTTATTACACGTGAAGATTTAGAGAAAAAGCATTATACTGACTTAGGTGATGCATTAAAGGATGTACCGGGCGTAACCTTACAAAATTATGGCGTTACTGGTGAAAACTATTCCTCTAACAGACTGTATATTAATGGTTCTTCAAACTTAGTAGTTTTGGTTGATGGTATGCGTGCCAACGTTAATGGTTCTACCTCCGGTGCTTTATCTCCGTCTGAATACGCAAATCTGGATACTGTAGAAAGAATTGAAATACTGAAAGGTTCTGCTTCGACTCTGTATGGTGCTGATGCTGTTGGCGGTGTAATTAACATTATTACGAGAAAGCAGAACGAGAATGGTGTACGTACTTCTATAAGTGCAATTGGTGGTAGCTATAATCGTCAGACCTACAGATTCATGAACCAAGGTAATGTAGACGGAACCTATTGGATGGTTGCTGCTCAGAAAAACTTGGCGAAAGATTTCAAAGATGCTGATGGAGATAAGATTTCTCACAAAGTTGACAGTAAGGATTATAAGCTGACTTTAGGTCATAAATTTGGTGATAATGCTGATGTTACATTAAAATATAGCAAATATAAATCCGATTATGAAAGACCTGCTAATGGCGGTTTGTTACCACAGCTTGCTGACAGAAATAAAGGTAAAAAGGATATTGATAAATTATCCTTGGCATGGCAGCAAAAACTGACTGATGAATTAAGCAACAGCATGGTTATATATCGCAATACTAATAACCTTAATGACAGCTATAATAAGCCGAAAAGCATTTGGCTGATGGACTTAAAAACTGTTGGCTTTACTGACCAGTTGACCTATAAAGTTGACAATAATACATTGATTGCCGGCTATGATTATTACAAAGATACTGTTAATGATTATTCTGCTTCTGGCGGTTCTAATAAATTTAGCGGAAAAAGCCTTGATAACAAAGCATTCTTTATTCAGGATGAATTCAAATTTGCCAAATTCTTCAATATTACCCCCGGTTTGAGATATACTAAAACTTCTCAGTTCGGCAGTAATACTTCTAAGAGTGTGACTATTGGCTATGATAATGATAAAACTAATGTATACGCGTCTTACAAAGAGTTTTTTGTTGCACCTAAAATTGCGGAATTGTATTCTAAATATGGTGACCCGTCATTAAAAGCAGCAGATGGTAATACCAAGGAAATCGGTATTAAGCAACAGCTTGGTAATGACTTTACCGCAACATTGAGCTACTTTAAAACAAAGGCTTCTAATATGATTGCTTACAATGGTGCAACAGGTCATTATGCTAATATTGCCAGCGAGAATACCTATGGTTGGAATTTTGGCTTAAATAAGAAATTTAGTGATAAATTTTCTTCCTATGTAAATTACACGCATATTGATATAGCTCCGGAAACTGCAAAGAAAAACAGCAACCGTGATGGCTATATTCCCAGAGGTGAATGGAAAATCGGTGCAGATTATACTTTAGATAAACTGAATGTAAATATGTTTGCTAAAGCTATTGTAAAACGTCCTGGCCGTATGGTAACTCAAAGTACCGTTCCTGACAGCTTTAAATCTTTCTGGCTGTGTGATTTGAATGTAAACTATAAAGCTACAGATAATATTAAAGCATTCTTTAAAGTAAACAACCTCTTTAATAAGTTGTATACAGATCAATGCTATAACATGACTCCTCTTGATTCTAGTTCCAACTGGTATCCTGCACCGGGACGTAACTTCCAAGTAGGCGTAGAATACACCTTCTAATCAGCCCATAACCTTATTCATATACACTTAACTCCTTGGAGAAAGGCGGAGCAGAGCAAAATCTGTTCTGCCTTTTTCATATGCCAAACTGCTATAACTTGCTTATGTCGAAAGCTACTGTTCGTGCTATAATAGCTATGCTGAGGAAAATATAAAGGATGATGAAAAATGTTAAAGAAAAAATATCAAAAGATAATAACAGCACTGCTGCTGTGTTTGAGTATACTATTAATAGTTGCAGGCTGCAGCAGTGATAGTGCGCAAAAATCGAATAGTACTGCAGCCTATACTGTTACGGATTCGCAGGGGCATAAGCTGGATTTTAAAGAAAAACCCCAGCGCATTATATCTATGTCTATAAGCACTGATGAAATTCTCATTGACCTTGTACCAAGCAGCCGCATTGCTGCCTTCTCGCGTCTGGTGGACGACCCGGGGATATCCAATATTGTAGAGCGGGCGCAGAGTGTGGGAAGCAGAGTAGATGGCCAAAGCTCGGAGGCAATTATGGCGTTGCACCCTGATTTGATATTGATACCGGATTTTGTTAAGCCGGAGGTTATTCAGTCGCTACGCGATATGAACCTGCAGGTTTATGTCTATAAAACTCCCAAAAGCTTTGAAGATGTACGTGAGTGCATACGCTTTCTGGGCGAGGCCGTTGGCGAAAAGGAACGCAGCGAAATGATGGTTACCGCGATGGACGAGCATCTGAAGAAGGTGCAGGATAAAATAGGCATAATTCCTAAGGAAAAACAGAAGCGCATTGTTTTTATGCGCAGTAACGGTGCCTACTACAGTCCGGAGGCTTCGTTTAACGATGTCTGCAGATATGCGCAGGTGCGCAATGCTTTGGAGGAGCTGCATTATGATAAGCCCGGCATAGTTAATCAGGAGGCCGTGGTTCAGCTTAATCCGGAGGTATTTTTACTCGCAGGCTGGAATTATGACGGTCAGCATGATCCGAAGCAGATGGAGGAGGAGCTGCTGAACAATTCCGGTTACCAGACTACGGACGCAGTGAAAAACAGAAAGGTTTATACGGTGCCGGCTAAGCATGTATTGTGCGTGTCGCAGTATATTGTCAACGCTGTAGAGGATTTGGCAGACGCTGTATATAGTAAATAAAATTATCAATGACGTCGGTGAGCAGTGAAATACTGCTTGCCGACTTTTTTACGCAAGAACGGAACAATTCTCAAAAAGTGGAGAAGCTAAAATAAAAACACTTGACTATATGATTGCTATATCGTTTATGATAACTCATGGTTCAATAGATAGCACAGGACTATGAAAGACTAGCTGTGTCTGGACGGAAACAAAAAATAAAACGATGGCTATGAAAGGATTGGAAATCAACAATGAACAAAGTCAAGGCATTAAGTAATGCGGTATTGATGTCTGCACTTATGAGTACAAGTGTAGTATGGGGTACAACAGCGTTTGCTGCTGAAAACACTCCGGAATATTTTTTGGATACGATGGTTGTTACGGCAACAAGAACTCCGGTAGAGGCATTTAAAACTAATGCAAATGTAAGTGTTATTACAAGTAAGGAAATTAAGGAAAGACATTATAGTGATTTATCTGAAGCCTTGCGCATGGTTCCTGGTGTTTATATCGGCAACTACGCTCCTGCCGGCTATGATAACAGTAATGCTCTGAAAATTAACGGCGCTGATGAAATCGTTGTTTTGGTAGATGGTGTTAAGATTAACAATGTAAGTAATCGTGTTTCTGCAGTAATGCTCAAAAACATGGACAATGTTGATCGTATTGAGGTACTGAAGGGTTCTGCTTCTACTCTTTACGGTTCTGATGCTAAGGGCGGCGTTATCAATATTATTACCAAAAAACCGGAAAAAATTTCTACTTATTTCCGTGTAGACGGCGGCAGTAATAGCGTAACCAACTACTATATGGGTCAGTCCGGCAAAGAAAAAGACTGGTCATGGGATGCTAACGTAAGCAGAAACCTCAGTGGAGATTTCAAAGATGGCGATGGTATAACCACTCCGTCTTCTTCCAAGTCTACAAGCACTAATTTCAAAATCACTAAAAAGCTGAGCGATAAGCATGAGCTGACAGCTACTTATGATTCCTATAAAGCAGATTATAAATATACTGCTTTGTGGGAGCCTGCTTTGAAGAATGGTAAAGTAGACAATCAAAACTATAAATTTATTTTGAACAGTAATTTTGATGGTAATACGACAAATGTTTTATCTTTCGTAAATCTTGATAATGATACTGATTTTAATGCTTACAAGACAAAAACTAATACCAAACGTATTACTGACCAGCTGTCTACACAGTTAGGTAATCATTTACTGACTGCAGGCTTTGAGTTCAGCCATGATAAAGTTATTACCTTTAATGGCAAGAAGATGATGAACAGAGCCTTCTTCCTGCAGGATCAGTTTGATATTACCGACCAGCTGAAGCTGACTGCAGGCGTGCGTCATGATAATAACTCCGGCTTTGGCAAGCACACTACTCCCAGTGCTAATCTGGGATATACCTTTAATAATGACAGAACCAATGTATATGTAAGCTATAGTGAGTATTTCATTCCGCCTTCTCCGAGTAACCTTTACAGTGCATCATACGGTAATCCGAATATCAAGCCGGAAACCGGTAATACTAAGGAAATAGGCATTAACCATAAATTTGATGATACCTTTGTATTATCTGCACATGCTTTCAAACGCTATTCCGAGAATAGAATCGGTTATGTGAAACCGAAGTATACGAATGTTGGTGATGAAAAAGCGCGCGGTTGGGATATACAACTGAAAAAACAATTTACACCGCAATTCTCTACTTATGTCGGCTATACACATTCAGTTATTGATGCGACTGCTCAACGTGCAAAAAATGTTGACGGCTATGTACCGAAAGGTGCATGGGATATTGGCCTGGATTATGATAACAAGGACTTTAATGCCAGCCTGATCGGTAAGGGTGTTATTGACCGTATGGGACCTCAGTCTGCAGACGCTGTTGATGCTTTCTTCCCGGCAACAACCTACTTTGTTTGGGATGCATCCATGAACTACAATGTTAATAAGAATGCAAAGATTTATTTCAAAGTTAATAATATCTTCGACAAATTCTATGCAGAGCATTCTAATGCCCGTTATAACTGGAGCGCAGACCCGGACGGACAATGGTGGCGTGCTCCCGGCCGTTCCTTCCTTGTAGGCATGGAATATGCATTCTAAGTATATTTGGCATAACTAAACCTTTTCATAACTCACACTCCCGAAAAAGTGGGGCGGACATATTCCGTCCTGCTTTTTCATATAACAGGAAAATGAGGTGAAAAAATGTGGAAGAATTTACTGCTGCTTTTACTGCTGCTGGCATTTTGCACAGCAGGCTGTCAAAAGCAGTATGTTGAAAAAACAAGCGGGGCAGCCTATCAGGCAGTTGATTCGCAGGGGACTGTAATAAAATTTGCCCAAAAACCCCAGCGTATTATGACTACGCATTTTAATCTGGATAATATTGTGATGGGACTTGTTGATGAAGAGCGTGTTATTGCTCTCTCTAAATCAATGTATGATGCTTCGGTATCTTACATCAGTACTGAGGCAATCAAAAAGCCTACAAAATTAAACTATGATTTTTCTTCAGAGCAGGTTCTGGCGCTCAAGCCGGATTTAATCATCGCTCGAGAGAGCACAGGTGAAAACCGCATTCAGACTTATCGTGGTATGGGAATACCTGTATATGTTGTGAGCAATGCGAATAATGTGGAAGAGATAAAAAAGCAGATTCAGGAGATAGGTCAGGCTGTGGGGGAATCAGAGCGTGCGGAAAAGCTACAGCAGAGAATGCAGATACAGCTTGACTATATCAAAAGCAAGGTTGATAGCGCTAGCATGAAGCCAAAAAGTGTGATGCTTGTTTCTAAAATGAACCATAATTACGGTGGTAAGGGCTCTTTTTTTGATGATATGTGCCACTTTGCCGGGGTGAAAAATGCACCTGCAGAGATAGGGGTGCTCAACGGTCAGCTGATGGATAAAGAAGTAATGCTACGTGCTAACCCAGATTACTTTCTACTTTCAATATCTTGGGAGCTTAAGCATGATAATAAGGATGGGTATAAAAAGGAATTTTTGGAGGATCCTGCGTTGGCTAATCTGGAGGCAGTCAAGAATAATCATGTCTGCTATTTGAAGGACAAGTATTTATATGCTTCCAATCAAAACTGCGTATGGGCTATCAGGAAGATTGCTAATCTTGCTTATGGAGATATATTTCCTGATGAAGAGGAAGTTTTTCTTAAGGGATATTAGCAAATAAGTCTGAAGTGCTTGACTGTATGAGAACTATATAGCGTAATATTATTTTATTGTGAGGGCGATGGTTGTTCGTCCTCATTTTTATGAAAGCATAGGAGTATCGATAATTTTCGGAGGTGAAAGAATGCAACAAATTTTATTTCTCACCAATATGGAGCAAACTGCAGCCTATCTGCAGGATGCATTGAAGCTGGCGCAGCAGACGCAGAAAGCTGTAGCAGGACAGGTGCTGTATGTCCCAAGCGATACAGAATGGACGAGGGATATGGAAAAGCAGCTGCAGCAGGCGGAGGTTGTCATTTTCCCCTGGATGGGAACTGGCCTGAGCACTAAGTTTCTGTCGGAATCCTCATCCTATCTGCTTGCCAATAAGAAGAGGCATGTTTATCTGATGACCGGTAATCCGGAGGATGTGCTGCATGGAGGTTTGTCTGAGGAGGAGCTGAAGCGGATAAATGATTATTATAAATTCGGCGGTCTGCAGAACTGGACAAATTTGTGGCTGTGGTTGGCGCAGCAGTTTTTGCAGTCAGGATGTAATGCGCCTGCTCCCGAGATGTTGCCGTGGGATGGCATTTATCATCCCCGTGCTGGCAAGGTATACGATGATGTGGAGGAATATAGCCGCGATTTTTGCATAGCAGGCAAACCGACGCTGGCTGTTGTATTCTTCCGCAATGACTGGCTGTGGGGCAATACCGTTTTTGCCGATGCTGTTATCAGAGAGATTGAAGCGCAGGGGTGCAACGCCTTATGCTTCTTCTCCACAAGCTCGCCTGACGCCGCAAGCGGCTGCGGCGGCTTTAAAGAAGCCTTAAGCAAGTATGTTTGCGCGGATGGCAAATGCTATGCTGATGTTTTCATCAACACTATAAAATTTTCACTGTTCAGCATCCGTGCCTGCGCACTTGATGATTTGACCAAGCTCAATATCACGGTACTGCAGGCCTATACCTTGTATCGTTCGTATCAGGAATGGTATGAAAACTTTGACGGCATGAGTGCCGTAGAGGTAGCGTATAGCGTGAGCTTGCCGGAGTTTGACGGTATTATCCATAGCTGCCCGGCGACTACGATGGAGCGTGATGCTGAGGGCAAGCAGGTTACGCAGACGATTGCGGAGCGCATGAATATGTTGGTGCGGAAGGCCAAAAAGCTGGCACTTTTGCGTATTAAGCCGAATGCCGAAAAGAAAATAGCCATTGTTTTTCACAACCATCCGTCGACCAATTCTAATATCGGCAGCTGTTCGGCGATTGACAGTATTGAAAGCGTGCGTTTGCTGCTGTAGGACTTGCGGGAGGCAGGCTATGTCATTGACCATATTCCGGCGGACAGGCAGGAGTTTATCGACGAGCTGATTGCCGGTGCGACAAATGACAGAGACTATATGAGTGAAAAGCAGATTGATAATGCCGATGCCAAGCTCTTAGTCAGTGCATACCGCGATTATTATAAGACACTGCCGGAAAAGGTACAGCAACGCCTGGAGCAGGATTGGGGCGAAGCACCGGGCGAGGTTTTCTTTTATGATGATTTTTTGTTGATTCCCGGCATGATGAACGGCAACATTTTTATTACGATGCAACCGCCGCGTGGATTTGGCGAGGATCCGGATAAAATCTATCATTCGCCAGACTGCGCGCCGACACACCATTATTTGGGCTTTTATCACTGGCTGCGCGATATCTGGGGCGCAGATGCTATGATGCATATTGGTACGCATGGCAGTCTGGAATGGCTTCCGGGTAAGGGCGTGGCGATGGGAAAAGAATGCTATCCCGATATCTGTACCGGCGATTTACCTAATGTTTATCCCTATTGGGTTGTGGATACAGGCGAGGGCATACAGGCCAAACGCCGCAGTGCGGCCTGCCTCATCAGTTATCTCTCGGCGCCGCTTAGCATCAGCGGTGTGTATGATGAGCTGGCGGAGCTGGAAAAGGCTTTGGAGGAATATGTGCACTTTAAGGCTGATAAGGATGCCGATTTGAGCGAGCTGATGGCACAAATCAGAGAGAAAGCTGCTGCTGCCGACCTTACAGACGAGGTACGTGAGGAGGATGCCGCTGATTTTGACGATTATGTAGGTCATCTGCACACATATCTGACGGATTTGAAGAATATGCAGATGACTACCGGCCTGCATATTATGGGCAATCCGCCGCAGGGCGAAAAGCTTACGGAATATCTTTATGCGTTGGTGCGCTTGGAAAATCCTGATATGCCGTCACTGCCCAAAACCTTGGCGCAGGCTTACGGCTACGATTATTACGAACTGATTGACAACAGCAGCAAGCTGTTGCCGGACGGTATTTTGAGCTATGGTATGCTGCTTGATAAAATTAACGGCCAATGCTTGGAGATTATCCGTCTGCTGCAAAATGATGGTTTCGTAGTCCACGAAGATAAATTACGTGCGTTGGAGTGCGTAAAGTGTTGGGATGAGACTGTGCAGCAGGATATTATAAAAATTGCCGGCTTTATCTGCGATAAGCTGTATCCCAGTCTGGCACATACTACCTGGGAGCGCAGCAACTGTATTCGTGCGCTGCAGTCAGAATATATCGAGCCGAGTGCCGGCGGTGCGCCTACAAGCGGAGGTGCCGAGATTTTGCCGACCGGACGAAATTTTTACGGTGTTGACCCGCAGCTGCTGCCTACTCCCGTAGCGTGGAAAATCGGTTCGCAGATGGCAGAGGACGTAATCAACAAGTTTGTGGCGGAGGAAGGGCGTTATCCCGAAAGTGTTGGTATTTTGCTGTGGGCAACCTATAACATGCGCTCTAATGGTCAGTGTATGGCGGAATTTATGCGCCTGATGGGTGTGCGCCCCATCTGGCAAAAGGGAACGCTGAAGGTTAAGGGCATTGAGATTATTCCCCTCGATGAGCTGAAGCGCCCGCGTGTGGATGTTACCGGACGCATCAGTAGTCTGTTCCGTGATACGCTGCCGGGAGCAGTTTGCTGGCTGGATAAGGCAGTGCAGCAGGTGGCAGCACTGGATGAGAGCTTTGAAGACAACTTTGTGCGCAAGCATGTGGTGGAGGAATCTCAGCGATTAGAAAGCGAGGGCGTGGACAAGGAACAGGCCTGGCGGCAGGCATCCTACCGCATTTTCGGCGACCCGCCGGGAGCACATGGCGCAGGCGTGAGCGCACTTTTGGCTTCCCGCAATTGGGATGACCTGGGCGATATTGCTGATGTGTATGTGCGTTGGGGTGCGCATGTCTATGGCGAGGGCGAAAAAGGTCAGTACAGGCCGCAGCTGTTTACAGAGCGGATGGCAAAGCTGGAGGTTACTGTAAGCAATATTGATAACCGCGAGTCTAACTTGTTGAATTCCGATGATTATAACGCTTACCGCGGCGGCATGATTGCTGCAGTGCGTAATTTCAGCGGCAAGATGCCGAAAAACTATTGCAGTGACAGCTCTGACCGTCAGCATGTCGTGATTCGCACGCTGGCAGAGGAGGTCAAGCGTCTGTTCCGCGGTGAGGCGATTAATCCCAAATATATACGGGGCATGAAGGAGTTTGGCTATAAGGGAGCAGGCGATTTGGCAACCTATGTTGATAACTGTTTCCAATGGGATGCTACCAGCGCTGTTATGGAGGACTGGATGTATGAAAAGTTTGCGGAAAAATATGCCTTGGATACAGATATGCAAAAATGGTTTGCTGAGGTTAATCCTTGGGCTTTGCGCAGACTGACAGAGGTTTTGCTGGAGGCGGAGCAGCGCCAGCTGTGGAACGCCAAGCCGCAGACTAAGCAGTCACTGCAGGAGTTGTTGCTGAATATCGAAGGCGAAATCGAAGAACGCGGCGATGCATAAATTTTTTCACTAAACCGCTTGCGTGTATACCTAGTAGACACTGTATAATTAGATACATATTTTATTGATAGCTCTTTTTAATAAATGGAGGAATATAAATGAAACGTACTGCTGTATATCCTTTTACTGCGATTGTAGGACAGGAGGAAATGAAGCTGTCCCTGATTTTGAATGTTATTAACCCGGCCTTGGGCGGTGTTTTGATTAAAGGTGAAAAGGGCACGGCCAAATCCACTGCTGTACGCGCCCTCGCCGAGCTGCTGCCGCCGATGGCGGCTGTGCACGGCTGTCGCTTCCACTGTGACCCGCACAGCAGCCAGCTGTGCGATGACTGTACTGCTAAGCTGCAGGCAGAGGGCACATTGCCGGAGGAAACCATCAACATGCGCGTAGTTGAACTGCCTGTCAGCGCAACCGAGGACCGCGTTGTCGGCACTCTGGATATTGAGCATGCGATTAAGCATGGCGAGAAGAAGTTTGAACCCGGTATTTTGGCGCAGGCCAACCGCAACATTTTATATGTAGATGAAATCAACCTGTTGGATGACCATGTTGTTGACGTTCTGCTGGACGCCGCTGCCATGGGCGTAAACACTGTTGAACGCGAGGGCGTTTCCTATTCTCACCCCGCACGCTTTGTGCTGGTAGGCACTATGAACCCCGAAGAGGGTGACATCCGCCCGCAGCTTTTGGACCGCTTTGGTCTGAGCGTTGTTGTAACCGGCGAACATGACCCGCTGCAGCGCGTAGAAGTAATCAAACGCCGTCTGGCTTATGAAAACGATGCTGAAAGCTTCATTGCAGGCTATAAGGAAGCGCAGGAGGAGCTGGCGGAAAAAATTATCGCTGCCGGCAAGCTGCTGCCGGAGGTGACCATTGACGACAAGCTGCTGGAAACTGTGGCTAAGCTTTCTGTTGAGCTGGGCGTAGACGGTCACCGTGCGGATATTACTGTGATCAAAACAGCGCTGACCTTGGCTGCCTTCAACGGCCGCAAGCAGGCTAACCTTGATGACCTGAAGGAAGCAGCTAAGCTGGTGCTGCCGCACCGTATGCGCCGCCGTCCGTTTGAAGAGGGCGAGCTGGATTGGAATAAGGTAGAAAGCTTTTTGGCTGCCGAAGCCTAAGGAGCGTTGACTATGCTTAAAAATAATCTTTATCCCTTTGCTGCGGTAGTGGGGCAGGAGGAGGCTAAAAAGGCCTTGCTCATTGCTCTTGTCAACCGCAGAGCAGGCGGCCTGCTCATAGGCGGTGCCAAGGGTACGGCAAAATCCGTGCTGGCGCGCAGTGTGCAGAGTTTGATTGGTGCGCAAAGGATGCTGACGTTGCCACTGAATGTAACAGAGGATATGCTTTTTGGCAGCATTGATCTGGAGGCTGCCGTGAGCCTGGGCGAAAAACGCTTTTCCCCGGGCATTCTGGCGCGTGCTACGGATAATATTCTTTATATTGATGAAGCAAACCTGCTGCGTCAGGAGCTGCTGACAGCAGTGCTGGATGCCAACAGTGCAGGCATTAACAATGTAGAGCGTGACGGTATCAGCTGCAGCCATGAGGTGCGCACGACCGTCATTGCTACGATGAATCCGGAGGAGGGCACTCTGCCCGGACATATTCTGGACCGCTTCGGTATGTACGCAGATATGCAGGCACTGCAGGATATCGGTCAGCGCGTGGAGGTTATCCAACGTGCATTGGCATATAGTAACAATACCCTTGCGTTTTGTGAGCAGTATGCGGAAGAAACCGCTGCCCTGGCAGCGAAGGTTAAGGCAGCGCGTGAGCTGCTGCCGCAGGTTGAGGTGAGCGATGCGATGCTGATGCTTGCCGCTCAGCTGTGCTCGCAGGCTTTTTGTGCCGGCCATCGTGCGGAAATTTATCTGCTGGAGGCTGCGCGCGCTATCGCCGCCATGGCGGGGCGCGCTTACGTGCTGCCGAAGGACGTGGAGGAGGCAGCGCAGTTCGTGCTGCCGCACCGTATGCGCAAGCCGCCCGAGCAACAGCCCGAGGAGCAGGAGCAACAGGACGATAACCAAAACGAAGAAGAAAACGAGCAGGATAACGAAGATAATTCTGACGATGATAATAACGACGAGGACAACGAAGATAACCAGCTGCCACCACCACCGCCATTGGATAACGGCGATGATGACGAAGATGACGATGCTTCCGACGATGAGGACGAGGATGACGAAAGCGACGAGGACGAGCAGCAGCAGGAGCACAATAACAGTAATCTGGCGCCGGAGGAACAGCTTGCCGATATCGACAAGAGCTTCCGCCTGCCGAAGATGCTGCTGGATTTGGGCAAGGACCGCAATGTGCGCCGTGGCAGCGGCAAGCGCAGCGTGACCAAGACTGACCTGAAGCAGGGACGTTATGTTCGTGCCGAACAGCCCAAGAGCAAGGTTACGGACCTGGCATTTGACGCAACCATCCGTGCTGCAGCGCCGTTTCAGCGTTTGCGTGAGGATAACGGCTGTGCGCTGAACATCAAGGAGGAGGATTTACGCCAGAAGGTGCGCGAAAAACGCATCGGCAACACCTTCCTGTTTGCGGTGGATGCCAGCGGCTCCATGGGTGCACGTGAGCGTATGCGCGCCGTTAAGGGTGCCATCTTCTACATGCTGCAGGAGGCGTACCAAAAGCGTGACCGCGTAGGCATGATTGCTTTCCGTCGTGATAAGGCGGATATGCTGTTGCCGATTACCCGCAGCGTGGACCTGGCGCAGAAGCGTCTGGCAGAAATGCCGACCGGTGGTAAAACGCCGCTGGCAGATGGCTTGGCGCTGTCGCTGCAGACGCTGGCCATGCTGAACAAGCGTGACAGCGAGCTGGAGCCGATTCTGATTGTCGTAACCGACGGACGTGCGAATGCCGTGCACGAAGGGGAAAAGGACCCTGTTGCCGCAGCTATAAGTATTGCTGAAAAAATCGCCAAGGCTAAAATTACTTCAGTAGTGATTGATACGGAAAGCGGTTTTATCAAGCTGGGCCTGGCAAAGAAGGTTGCCGCCGCTATGCAGGCCAATTATTATACGCTACAGAAGCTGTCTAAGGAAAATATAATTCATATTGTAAGAAATTTGAATTAAAGATAAGAGTATAGTATACTAATAGGTATATTGAAATATAAAGGAGTGGAGTTTTCATGAAAAAACTGCTTATTTTATTAATAACCTTATTTTGCTGTGCAACCGCTTTTGCTGCGGATGCAGACAAGAAGCCTGCAACTCAGGAGGGTATGAACTGGGAAATCAGCATGATGCCTAAACCGAGCGAAGAAGAACAGGAGCAGGCACGTTGGTCTATTGTTGTAGAAAATAACGTAGGTATTTATGCTTACGATATGGATTCCCTGACCTTCAGCAAGGTTACTAACGGCCTGCCCGACAAAAATATTATTTCCGTGCTGACGAAAACCGTTTTTACCGATAAGGATATGCTGAAAAAGCTCAATGAAAAATACAAGGCTTCTCTGGCTAAAAAAGAGAAGGTGCAGTACTGCGAAATAGTTATGACCTTTAATCTGCAGGATAAAACCTACGGCGTAGAGGCGATGGATGTTTATGGCAGCAAGAAAACTCTGCTGAGCCATCAGGCTAAGGAACTGAAGTTTGTTCCGGTTCCGGCAGGCAGCTTTGCTGAGGCTATGCTGGAAGTCTGCCAACAGGCCGTAGCTGCTGATGCGCAAGCAGCAGCGAAATAATGCTGCGCCCCGATTTTACTCAGGCAAAAAACTATATATTACAACACAAACTCCTTAGTCTGCTTGCTATCTGTGTGATAGGCATTACCTTGACACTGGGCCTCAGGCATCTCTCCAACCAGTCTACGTCAAAAAAAGCAGTAATGAAACCTATTGTGCACACGCAGACAGTAAGCAGACGACCATTGTATAAAAGCATTAATCTTTTTGGACAGCTCAAGGCCAAGGCACAGATTGATATCGTCAATAAGTATGCCGGCATCGTCGATGAGATTAATGTGGATTTGGGCAGCAAGGTGCAGGCAGGAGATATTCTGCTGGTGCAGCATCTTGATGATGCCCGCGCCGAAATGCTCAAGGCCCAGGCACGCTATGCCGAGGCCGGAGCCAATGCGGCAACAACGGATGTGAGCTACAGCACCAGCCTTACTCGCTATGAGGCAGATTATAAGCTGGCGCAGGTCAACGCAGAGCGTTACCGCAAGCTGTATGCGCAGGGCGCTGTTTCCAAGTCTGAGCTGGACAGTATGGAGCAGACGCTGGCTAATAAAAAAGCGCAGTACGATGCTTTGGCGCAGCAGGTGGATTATGACGGCACACCATCGCAGGTCTACCGTCAGGAGCAGATTGCTGCCAGACGCGAGCAGGAGTACATTATTGCGCAAAACAAGTATCACGATCTGATTTTTAAGGCACCACGCGCAGGTATTATTACCTACCGCGATGCAGAAGTGGGTGGCTATGCGCCTGCAGGGAGCAGGCTGCTTACCCTTTTAGATGACAGTGGTTTTACAGTGGACTGCGATATTACAGAGGCCGAGGCTGCTTCTGTGACCGTTGGCACGCAGGTCGAGCTGAAGCTGGAGGCGATTGGCGAAATATGCCGGGGTACTGTTGTTTATGTGAGCCCTGTAAGAAGCAGGGAAACAAACAAATTTACCCTCCGCATCAGGCTGGATGAGCCTGGCTCCAACGTAAAGGCAGGCTTGTTTGCCAAGGGTGAATTGCGTTTTCTGCAAAAGCCATCCACTATATATTTACCTAAAAATGCCGTTCTCGAACGGGATGGCAAATATTTTGTCTATGTGCTGGGCAAGGGTAATAAAGCTCTGAAAAAGCCTGTTACTACCGGTGCAAGTAATAATGAAAGTATTGAAATAGTGCAGGGTGTGAAGATAGGCGAAACGGTTATCCTTGATAATCTTGCGCGTCTGCGTGACGGCATGGTGGTTGAGGTGGCCAAGGAGGAGGCGAAGTAATGAATATTACACGCTTTTCTATTAAACGGCCTATCGGTATCTGCATGATTTACATATTAGTCTGCGTCCTCGGTCTTATCAGCTTCTTTCGCATTGGCGTGGAGCTGTTGCCGGACGTAGACTCTAAATTTATCAGCGTCATTGTCAACTATCCGGGCGCCAGTACGGAATCCGTTGAACAGCAGGTGACGAAGCCGATTGAGGACGAGCTGTCCTCAATTTCGCACTTCAAGCAGGTGCGTTCCGCTACACGTCCCGGACGTGCGGAGATTTTTGTTGAGCTGGACAGTCAGGCCGATGCTGATATGGTAGCTATCGAGGCAACGAAAAAGGTCAGCCGTATCCGTAAGAATCTGCCGGAGGATATTGATGAGCCTGCAGTGCTCAAGCGTTCCTCCGAAGAATATCCGATTATCCAGATTGCAGCAACGTCTAAGGATAACCTGGACGATATTTTTGCCTTGGCAGACAGCAGCTTTAAGGAGCGCTTGCAGCAGGCAGCCGGCGTAGCCGATGTTGACGTCACCGGCGGCCGTGCCAAGGAAATCGCAATCGAGGTAGATAAGGATAAGCTCAATTATTACGGACTGACGCTGCAGGATATTATTACGGCGGTGCGCAAGGAAAACGTTATTGTTTCTTCCGGCTCCGTCTATACCGATGCTTTGGAAAAAACCGTGCGTCTGCAGGCGCAGTATAAGGCTCCGGAGGAGATTCAGCATCTGCAGCTTAAGGGTGCAGGCGGCAGATACATCGAGCTGGGGCAGGTGGCCAACGTGCAGGCCAAGGATAAGCGTGCCGTGGCCTATAGCCGTGTTGACGGCAACGAGGCGGTATCACTGGAGGTGTATAAGGCCAGCGGCGCCAATATCGTCGACACAGCAGACGGCGTGCTGCAGCAGCTGGAAACGCTGCGCAAGGATTATCCGGACTACGTTTTCACAGTTGTTTATGACCAGTCGCATTTCGTGCGCGATTCCCTAAGCAACACGCTAAAAACGCTGCTCGAAGGTCTTGTGACTACAGGACTCGTTTTATATTTGTTCCTGCGTGGCTGGAAGTCGTCTATGGCAGTTATGATTGCCATTCCGACCTCACTTATTGCAACCTTCTTCCTGATGTATCTGGCAGGCTTTACCTTCAATATGATGTCACTTATGGGTATGGCACTGTGTATCGGTATTCTTGTGGATGACTCCATTGTCGTTTTGGAGAATATCCATCGTTTCCTGGCGATGGGCAAAAGCGCCGACGTGGCGGCTGAGGAAGGACGTAACGAAATCGGTATGGCAGCAATCGCTATGACGCTTTGCGACGTGGTGGTATTTTTGCCGATTGCCTTTATGCAAAGTGCAACAGGCCAGTTCTTCAAGCAGTTTGGCATGACGATTGTTTTTGCTACATTGATGTCACTTGTTGTATCCTTTACGCTGACGCCGATGCTGGCTTCACGCTTTTATAAAAACGGCGTAGAGGAGCCTAAGGGCAAGCTTTGGAGCAGGCTGGATGCTTTGGAAGCGCAGACAATCGCAAAATATGATGTTCTGCTGCGCAAATGCATCGAAAAGCCGAAGAAGCTGGTGCTGGGAGTGCTGGCAGCCTTCGCGGTGGCGGTGGCGCTAGTACCGCTCGGTATAGTTGGCTCGGAATACATGCCGCGTACCGACGAAAGCGCTATTCAGGTGAATATTGAGCTGCCTACGGGCTTTAACGCTGACCAAACCAACGAGGCCTTGCTGCTGTTTGAGGATTATTTGGCCAAGGTGCCGGAAATCGAGCATTATATGACTAATGTAACGACCACACAGAGTATGGGCAAGCTGATTATCGCGCTGAAAAGCAGCGACGGGCGCAGCAGGGACGTGTGGCAGGTAGCACAGGGCATCCGCAGCTTTGCCAAGCAGAATCTTGGCGAAATCAAGGTGCGCGTCAATGAGATTCAGTCATCCGTTACCGGTGTTTCGGGTGGTCGCAACCTTGTGCGCTCGCCGGTACAGGTGGAGCTTAAGGGCAGCGATATGGACCAGCTCGTGGCAGATTCCGCCAAGGTGGAGCAGATTTTTGCTTCGACAGCAGGCCTGAAGGATATTAAAAATTCCTATGTTAAAGGCATGCCGGAGCTGAAGGTGACGGTAGACCGCGACAAGCTGAAATATTATCACGCGACAGTCAATGACGTGGCGCAGTCCTTTAACGCCGCTATCGGCGGACGCAGTGCCGGCGTTTTGGCGAACGATGTGCAAAACCATGGCAATGACACCGATATTGCAGTACGCTTTGCCGGTGGCAGTGGCTATGGTATTGAAGACGTGCGCGCTATTCCGGTGCAGACAGGCAGAGGAAGCGTCTTTCTTGGCGACCTTGCCGACGTAGAAGAGGGCGTAGGCCCGATTACTATCCGTCGCGTGAACAAGGAGCGCATCATCAACATCCAGTGCAACCTGACGGACAGACCGCTGAATGAGGTAGTTAAGGAGCTGACGCAGAAGCTCAATGCCGCAGGTCTTAAGAGTAGCTACGCTTTCTCCGGTCAGGCGACCACGATGAACGATTCCTTTGCCGAAATGGCTATGGCGTTGTCACTGTCACTGCTTTTAATTTACCTGCTGCTGGCAGTGCTTTATGAATCGGTATTTACTCCGTTCATCCGTATGTTTTCGCTGCCGCTTGGCATTATCGGCGCTATATTCTGTTTGCTGCTGACGCATAATACAATCAATCTGTATTCACTTATCGGTATTCTGGTTATGGATGGTTTGGTAGCGAAAAACGGCACGTTGCTTTTGGACTATACGCTGACGCTGATGCATGAAGGCATGACGGCGAAGGCTGCGGTAATTGAGGCAGGCAAAACGCGTCTGAAGCCTATCTTTATGACAGCACTGACGATGGTGGTGGGCATGCTGCCGACAGCGCTTTCGCTGAGCGCAGGCTCGGAGACGCGCGTGAGCATGGCGTGGGTTATCATCGGCGGTATGATAACGTCGACGGTATTTACGCTTTTGGTATTGCCGATACTGTTTTTGTGGTTGAAAGAAAAAGTTCCTAATCGAATTTAATAATAAATAGGAATATATATTGCGTCGAAGCAATTTATATAGTATACTATTTGTAAGTAAGAAAAAGTTCTAAACAATTATAATTTTGTTAGAGCTTTTCCTGTATACTATCAGAAGAGCAACTTGCGCCTTTGCTGATTATAAAAGCAAGGGCGCATTTTTTATAGCTATATTGCCGTATAGCTTATAATTTTGCTTGATGCACTTAGTAGCCTGTGACCATGCAAGACTGGGCGGGGGAAGGGTGGTCAAAATAAATATTTTTAAGGAGTATGAGTAAAACATGAAGTCAAATTTTTCCAAGGGCATGCTGATGACAGCCCTCATTACCGGTACTGTTTTATGCAGTAGTGCAGCTGCTTTTGCCGAAGAGCTGCAGGAGTATTCTTTAGATCAGATGGTAGTAACTGCGCAAAGAACTGAAAAAGATGACGTTGATACACCTACATCAGTAAAGGTCATAACAGAAAAAGAACTTACTCAATCAGGAGCAACTAACTTATATGATGGATTAAAATTAGCAAATGGTATTACATCTTATGGATATGGCGCTAATGGTCAGGCTTGGGGTGGTATGTCTGCGAAAATATTGATCCGTGGCAATGATAAAGGTACATTGGTAATGATTGATGGTGCACCTATCAATATGAATAATGTTTATTTTTTGAATACGTTACCCGTAGAAGCTGTTGAAAGAATTGAAATTGTTAAAGGTGCGTCTTCTGTTTTGTATGGCAGTGAGGCATCTTCCGGTGTAATTAATATCATTACTAAAAAGCAAATGCAAAATAGTATATCTTTAAGCAAAGCTGAGTATGGCAAGACCAGAGAGGGTATTTCCTTAGGATTAGGCAAATTAGGTATTGTTGCAAACTTGGAACAAGGTGATGAATTAAAAGGTTATGCCAGCAATGGTAGAGCTATGAACGACGGAAAAAAATCCTCGGTTATGTGGAAGTATAAATTTGATGATAAATGGACTGTAAGTCATCAGCATACAGATAACGATTACCAATTTAACCAATATGATACTGCTACATGGAAAACATTAAAAGAGGACTCTAGCTTTAAATATAAAGAAGACTTTGCCAGAATACAGTATAATGATGGGTCTTTGAAAGGTAATTTGTATTACAATAGAAGCGACAGACATAATAATACTTATAAGATTAAAAAGGGTACAGCTTCTAAATGGAAAATTGAACACATTACTTTTGATACACTTGGCTTAGACTTACAGAAAGAGTTTAATACAAAAGTAGCAGATATCATTGTCGGTACTACATTAGAACAACAGACTTATAAATGCGATAATCCGTATAGCGGTGGAAAGCTCGTTAATCAAAAGTTAGATAAAGATGCAAAAACGTATGCTTTTTTTGTTCAGGCTACTAGAGATTTAGGCAATGATTTTACGGCTACAATTGGTGCTAGAGAACAATTCTTAAAAGCGAATGATAATTACAATGCATTTACCCCTGAATTCTCATTGATAAAAAAATTAGATCAAAATAGTAGTATTTATCTGAATGCAGCTAAAGCATTTAAAATGCCGAACTTTACTTCTTTATATGGCAGCGGTTCGGTGGAATTTAAGCCGAATCCGGAATTAAAACCTGAAGAGGGCTGGACTTATGAGTTAGGTTATAAAAAAGCAAGCAACTCAAGTATGTTTAAAACAGCAATCTATTACATTGATATGGATGCATGGAGTTATAAAGCAGATAGTGATGGTGTTAACCAAGCTATTAACAGTCCTTTTGAAAATTTAGGCTTGGAAGTTAATTATGAAAAAAATGTAGGAGAGCATTTCTCCTATTCTTTGGGAACTGATATTTCTAATCCTAAATCTAGAGATGCTGGAAAATGGACAAGAAAATTTGCCAGAGAACAATATACCGCTAGCTTGAAGTATAATAATCGCGATTTTACTGCTTCGTTAGCAGGTAGTATGACTGCCGATAGAGCTGGTGGTTGGAAAGATAGATTACCTCTGAACCTTTATACTAGCTATCAATTATCTAAAGACCATAGAATTGATTTAGTATGTGAGAATATTTTAAACAGAAAAGATCTTGTAGGCAACTGGTCTAATGCTAATTCAACCAGATATTATTCTTTGCCGAGAAATATCAGACTGACTTATACCTACACTTTCTAATATAAAGCATTAAGGCGGTGCTTTATTCAAACCGCCGCTTTTACTTATGCTAGAAGTAATACGAAAGAGTATAAGTATAAAATAATATATTGCAATACGAACGATTATATGCAGAAAATTTATTTCGTATATTGCTGAGCACTTTGTATATGACCATAGGAATTTGGATACGCAAGGCTTTTGCAATAAATATTTTTAAGGAGTATGAGTAAAACATGAAGTCAAATTTTTCCAAGGGCATGCTGATGACAGCCCTCATTACCGGTACTGTTTTATGCAGTAGTGCAGCTGCTTTTGCCGAAGAGCTGCAGGAGTATACGCTGGACCAGATGGTTGTAACGGCGACGAGAACGGAAAAGCGTGATGTTGAGGTTCCTGCAACAACTAACGTTATCACAGAACAGGAAATTAAAAATCGCGGTTATGTAAGTGTATTTGATGCGTTGGAGCAAACTGTCGGCATCCAAAGCTATTCCTATACCGGCGGTGAAGGCGATAATGGCAGCTCTACGGGCCGTACCTATATCCGCGGTTTAGACAAAGGCACTTTGGTTTTGTTGAACGGTGCACCTATCAACCTGAACAATTACAATTCAACCGCAGGCATTCCTATCAGTGCCGTAGAAAAAATTGAGGTTGTAAAAGGCTCTAATTCTGTTCTTTATGGCAGTGAAGCTATGGGTGGCGTTATTAACATCATTACCAAAAAAGCCGGAAAAATTAACAACAGCATTAAAGCTGTAGCAGGTAACTATAAAAAGGGTTATGAGGTTGCTTCCAGCGGTGATAAATATATTTTGAGCTTCAGCCGTGACTATTATAAAAAATTTGAGAACTCTTCTATCAACTACAAAGGATTCGATACAGACAGACGTGCTTATACCAAAAATAATCTGTTCGCAAGCGTAAATTTGTCTAAAGATTTTACGCTTAATTATATGCATACGGAAACTAAAAATACTGGTATGACATATCTCAATCCTGACGGAAGCATGAATAAAACTTCTTATAGCTATAATGATGAAAGAGATAATGTAGCTTTACTCTATAACAACGAACAGGATAAGCTCAAATCTAATTTATCCTTTAACAGAAGAAGAATAGATGGTAAGCAATATAAGCCTAACGGACAGGTTTTAAGAAGCGGTTCCAGCAGCAATATTGTTCTGTACACCATTAACTACGATATCAACAAGGACTGGACTTTATCCGATAAAGCAACAGTTTTGACCGGTGTAACTGCCAACAAAGAGCATTATGAAGAAATTGCCAACAGAAGCAACGCTATTTCCAGAGACAGCCTGGCAGCTTATTTCTCTTGGAATCAAAAATATGATGATAAGTTCTCTACTAATATCGGTGTAAGAGCACATTATGTAAAAAATAACGGCTTTGACGGCGCACACAATGTATATCTGCCGCAATTACAGACCTTATATAAACTGGATGAAAATACCAGCTGGTATATTAACGTTGGCAAGGCATTTGAAATGCCGGCAATCAATTCCCGATACTCCAGAAGTAAAACCGGTTCTAATGGTGCATTGAAGCCTCAGGAGGGCTGGACTTATGAAACCGGTGTGAAGAAGATTACCGATACATCCTCCAGCAAATTAGCTGTGTTCACAATGAGAATGGATGATAAGTTTGCCTGGAAAAAATATAACCAATTAGGCATTACTCCTCCGGCAGGAGTTGATCCAGACACCTATATTCAGGTAAATCTTGGCGAATTTAAAAACACCGGTGTTGAATTCGAATATGATAAAGTAATCGGAGAACATTGGAGATACAATTTAGGTGCAACCTATCAGGATCCTTTGGCTAAAGATGCCGGCAAGTGGACTCAGCAATCCTCCAGATACCAATTTACTGCAGGCGCTAAGTACAATTACAGCAAGCTTGGCGTCGGTGTAAACCTTTATTATTTGGGTGATAGAGAGGATGCATCCTACGGCAGCCTGCATAAGCTGAAAAACATTATTAAGTTGAATTCTGTTATTAACTATGATCCTGACAAAAATAACAGTATTACCTTAAATCTTTACAACCTCTTAGACAGAGATAATTCTATCAACGTCAGTGAAAATCTGGACAAACCGTTCAACTGGACTTTGTCCTACGAATATCGCTTCTAATTACTTGATTCTCCCCAAGGTGGCGCAAAACTGCGTCACCTTTTTAAAAACAGCATGTTTTAAAACACCGCTAATACTCTCGGTAAAGTAATATTCGTTTAAATTTGAAAGGGAAAATATGTATCGCTTAATCCTTATGCTTGTTATAGCCTGTATTCTTTCCGGATGCACAACAGAAAACTTTGGCCAATCTGCGAAGTTTGCAGGCAAAGATAACGCAATCGTTGTAACGGACGATACCGGTTATCAGGTAAAACTAAAGAAGAAGCCGGAAAAAATTATGACCAACAATATTTATCTTGATAACATCCTTTTGGGATTAGTGGAGCCTGAAAAAATGCTGTCTGTATCTAAAAATATGGATAACTCGGCAAAATCGTTTGGCAATATGGTAAGTTCATTGGTCGAAAATAAGATTACAAATCCGGGATTGGAAGCAGTTCTGGCTTTAAAGCCGGATATATTCATTGTTAATGAGGTAATTGGTGCAGATAAAATTCAGTCTTATCGTGATATGGGTATACCTGTTTATGTTGTAAGGTTATCTACAAATATAGAAGAAGTCAAAAATGAAATTATCAAGCTTTCCCGGCTAGTAGGTGAAGAGCAGCGTGGTAAGATTTTAGTCCAAAAAATGAACGATAAGCTGGCGAGGATTGAACGCAATATACCACAAGAGCTTCATTACAGTAAAAGTACTGTTCTTGTATCAGCCAATTACGCGTCCTACGGAGGCAAGGGTTGCATGTATGATGATATCTGCAAGCATGCCAAGATAAGAAACGGTATTGCAGATTTGGGAATGAATACCGGACAGACAGTCAATAAAGAGGTCATGATAGAGATAAATCCGGATTTCTTCTTTCTTGCAAAGCCATGGAAGGATAATAAGGCTAAGGATGAGAAATTGCTGGGTGAGTTTTTAGCTGATAAGAGCTTAGAAAATTTGCGAGCGGTAAAAAACGGGAATGTAGCTCTGCTTGATGAAAAATACATTTTTATCGGTCATCAGAATTGCGTATGGTCGGTGCAGAAGCTGGCACATTTGGTTTATGGTGACTGTGTTATTTTAGAGCCGGAGGAGTTTTTGAAAGGGTTTTGATAATTAAGTATAAAAACATCATGATTAATTACATTTACAGCCTTGAATAGTAACTGAAAAAGCGGTGCGTTAGTGCCGCTTTTTTTCTTGTGATTTTCTATGAAAAATTATGAAGATTAAGTGGATAAATAGTTTGAAATGATATATAATGTTAACTAGATGAGTTGATATACAGACATTATTTCGTCTATTGTGAAGCCGCCGGCATATGACCATGAAAGACTGGATATGCAGGGACTTTTCGATAAATATTTTTAATAGGAGTATGAGTAAACATGAAGAGTAATTTTTCCAAGGGTTTATTGATGACGGCCCTCATTACCGGTAGTGTAATGTGGGGGGGGACGAACGTATTTGCGGAAGAGCTGCAGGAGTATACGCTTGACCAGATGGTTGTAACTGCGACAAGAACCGAAGCAAGAGAATTAGAAGTTCCTGCTGCTGTCAGCGTTATTAATGCCAAAGAAATTGAAAACAGCGGTGCAAAAACTGCCTATGAGGTTATTGAACGTCAGGTTGGCTTTACCAACAATGCTTATGGCCCCGGCGGTCGTGAGTTCGGTGGCAGCTCTACCAGAACTGTTCTGCGTGGCCTTGATAAGGGTACCTTGGTAATGGTTAACGGCGCTCCGATTAACATGATGAACTACAACAGCATGGAGGGTATTCCTGTAGAGGCTGTTGAGAAAATCGAAATTGTCCGTGGTGCTCAGTCTGTACTTTACGGTGCGGAAGCAACCGGCGGTGTAATTAATATTATTACCAAGAAAGACGGCAATCGCACTACTATTTCCGTAGGTGCCGGCAACTATGATAAAAAATGGGGTTTATTCAGCTCCGGTAAAGGCTATACAGTTGCTGTCAGCAAGGATTATCTTGGTGATGTAGACCAGACTAATAAGGTTTTTGAAAAATCTACCAGAAAATGGAAATATCGTGACAGCAGCAAGGATAATGCTTTTGTAAGCTTATCTCCTACCGATAAATTGAGCTTTAACTTTGCTCATACCGAGGGCAATTATTACAGAGATTCCTATACCGTGAAAAACGGTGTAGAAACCGGTGCCGGCACAGCTTACTATTACAAAGACAGACGTGATAATGTAAGCGCAATTTATGATGATAAGGATAACCAGTTCAAGACAATCGTTTCTTATAATAAACGTGTAGTTTCTCCTTACCAGGCAACTCTTAAAGGCTTTGTATATGGACCTAATAAACGTGCTACATCCTCTGACTGGAATCTGAATACTTTAACTTGGGATACCCAGAAAGCATGGAACTTACGCGATGATAAGGATACCTTGGTTCTTGGTATGACTATTTCTAAAGAAGAAGCAGAAGACAGAAGCAAGCATAAGCAGGGCGATCGTAAGAATTACGGCTTATATGCATCCTATAAATATGCATTTTCCGATAAATTTGATGTAACTGCCGGTATTCGCGGTCAGCATATTAGCGAGGATTATATCAAAGGTCAGGATAAGACAAAGAGCCATAACGAATTTGTTCCTCAAATTCAGGCTTTGTACAAGCTCAGCGATAATATTTCCTGGTATGCTAATGCTGCCAAATCCTATCAGCTGCCTCCGCTGAATCAATTCTTCTCTTATCCGGGAAGAAGTGTTGATGACTTGAAACCGCAAGAGGGCTGGACCTATGAAACAGGTATCAAGCACATCACAGATACCGCATCTGTAAAGGCTGGCGTATATCATATGGATATAGACGCTAAGTTTGATTGGGTTGATATCGGCCTGCCTGATAAAGTTCTGAAAAATGTTGGCAAATTCAAAAATGATGGTCTGGAAATCGAATACAAAAAGCATCTGAGCGATCAGTTCAGCTATAATTTAGGCGCTGCGTTCTCTAACCCGAAAACTAAAGAAGAGGGCAAGGACTTCTATAAACAATCTGATGCTAAGTTGCAATTGACTGCCGGTATTGATTATACTGTCGGCAAGCTGTCCAGCAACTTGAACTTCCTGTATTTGGGCAAACGTGAAAGCTCCTATTATAACAGCTTAGGCTCTAAAGGCAGCGATCACAGCATTCCGCATAGAAGTCTGTTGAATGCTAACTTCACCTATAAAGCTGATGAGCATCATTCCGCATCCCTGACCTTGAACAATCTCCTTGACAGAGATGATACTATCAACAAGTATGAAAACTGGGGTATGCCGTTTAACTGGATGCTGACCTATAACTATACCTTCTAATTTAATAAAACAGCTGAGGCGGCGCGTTTGCGCCGCCTTTTTGTATAAAAAATTTTCATAAAACTCTTGCGTATAGCGTAGCTATATGGTTTAAAATAAGATATAATGTTAACTAGATGAGTTGGTGTATAAATACTATTTTGTCTATTGTGAAGCCAGTGCATATGACCATGAAAGATTGGATGTGTGAGGGCTTTTCAATAAATATTTTTAATAGGAGTATGAGTAAATATGAAGATGAAAAAAGGCTTATTGATGACGGCGTTGATTACCGGTACTTTGATGAGCAGTGCAGCTGCTTTTGCCGAGGAACTGCAGGAGTACACTCTTGACCAGATGGTTGTAACTGCAACCCGCTATGAGAAAAGAGATGTAGAGGTTGCAGCTTCTACCGAGGTTCTTGATACTAAAAAACTTGAGCAGACAGGTGCGACGAACTTATATGACGCATTGAAATTCGGTGCAGGTCTGGAAGCACATCAGTATGGTCCGGCAGGCAGCTCTATGGGTAATATGACCAGTAAAATCGTTATGCGTGGTAATGCCAACGGTACGCTGGTTCTTGTTAATGGCATTCCGTTAAATACTCGCGGAACATATGATTTGACAGATATTCCTGTTGAGAATATTGAACGTGTTGAAATTGTCCGTGGCGGTGGTTCTGTACTTTATGGCAGTGAAGCTACCGGCGGTGTAATCAATATTATTACTAAGAAAACTAAACAGAATTATGTTAAAGCTGCTGTAGGTAACGACGGTCGTCAGGAATATAGCGGCAGCTTCCAGGCTGAAGGCTTTGGCTTTGGTTATAAATATACCAAAGTAGGCACTACTGAAAATGTTGCCAGTGATGGCAGAGATTGGAAAGGTCCTGAAAATAACAATTTTGATTTAAGCTATCAGATTAATGACAGATTGCTGTTTACTGCAGGTCACAATGATTCTAAGTATCATTACATTACCGAAGGTAAAAAGGCTACCGATACCAAACAACATGTTAAACGTAACAATCTTCAATTAGCTTATGATGATAACGGCTTCAAGGCAACCGCTTATTATGTTGACAGAAATCGTGAAAAAGATGCTATTACTTTGAAAACCGGCAAATTAGCTTACGATGAAGAAAATAACAAAAACTTTGGCTTGGATTTACAGAAAACCTGGAATCTGAATAACGGCGATGTAGCATTGGTTGGTGCTAACTATAAGGCAGAACAATATACACCGTATGAACAAGCTATGCAGAGCAGAAATAACTATTCTGTTTATGCTTCCTACGAAAAACAATTTGATGAGAAGAATACACTTGCATTAAGTGCGCGTGAATCCTGGACAACCGGTGCACCTAATGATTATAACAATACCAATTTCAGCGGACAGGTTCAGTATACACATAAATTAGCAGAAGATACTAATCTGTATGCCAGCATTGGCCAATCCTATAAGATGCCTGATTTACACCAGATTTATAAGACTAAAGCCGGCGCTGACTTAAAAGCTCAAACGGGTATGCATTATGAGTTAGGCTTGAAGAAGGATTTTGACGATTTCAGAAAAGCAAGAATTGCTTTATTCTCTTATAAAGTAAAAGACAATATTACAGCTAAGTATGACGAAAAACTTGGTGATTTTACTTATGAAAACGAAGATTTGAAGAATACCGGCATCGAGGCTGAATACTCCTTAAGTGCTGATAAAGGCTTCGGTTACAGCTTATCTGCTTCCTACAGCAGTCCTAAAACCAGAAATATGAAGAAAGGTGTTGTTGGTGACTGGGAAAGAGATTACGCAAAATTATATCTTAAAGCAGGACTGACTTATAGAATGGATAAGTTCAGTGCAGCCTTGAATGCAGCTTATACCGGCGACAGAGTATTGTCTGATAAGGATACTACACCGTCCTTGATCACTAACTTCAATGCTGAATATCAGATGACTAAAAACGGCAGTGTTTTCCTGACAGTTAATAATATTTTGGATAGAGAGGATATTTCTTACAGATCTTCTTCCGCAGAGTATTACTATACTCCGATTAATTTCCTGATTGGTGTAAAATACAGCTTCTAACTCTTAACCCTTACGGCGGCGCACTTGCGCCGCCTTTTTCGTCTGCAAATTTTTTTTTGCGAGATTTTCATTATGATGTAGTCAAATGGTTTAATATGAGATATAATATCATTTAGGCAATCAATTATATAGATATTGCCATACTATTGTGAAGCTTGCGGTATATGACCATGGAAGATTGGATGTACTGAAGTTTTTTAATAATTTTTTTGATAGGAGCAAGAGTAAAATGAAGATGAAAAAAGGCTTATTGATGACGGCTTTGATTACCGGTACGGTAATGAGCAGTGCAGTTGCTTTTGCCGAAGAGCTGCAGGAGTATTCGTTGGACCAAATGGTTGTAACAGCGACGAGAACCGAAAAAAAGGATTTGGATATTCCGGCTGTTGTTGAGGTTTATTCTGAAGAGCAGATTGAAAAAAGCAGTGCTGCCAATGCTTATGATGTATTGCAAAATACATTAGGCGTTAATACACAATCTCAAGGTTTCAATGGTACAGGTATGAGTACAATGACCAGTAAGGTTATGATTCGTGGTGTTGAAAAGGGCACATTGGTTTTGGTTAATGGCGTTCCTATGAATCAGGACGGTAAGTATAACCTGGAGGATATTCCGACTGAATCCATTGAAAAAATTGAAGTAGTAAAGGGCGGTGGCTCTGTTTTATATGGCAGTGAAGCTACCGGCGGTGTAATTAATATTATTACCAAACAAGCAATGAGCAATACTGTTAAAGTTGCTGCGGGCAATTTTGGTAAGCAACGCTATAATGTAAGTGTCGGTGCCGATAAATTTAACATTGTTGCCGGCTATGAGAAGCGTGGTAAAGCCGATAATATGAGTGGCTATATAGGTAAACCGACCGCTAGGACTACTGTCTATGATTATGGTAAGGGTGATAGAAAGAGTGTTTTGTGGAATTGGAAAATGCTTGACGGTTTAACCTTTACGCATAGTTATTCAAACAACAAGCATGAATACTGGCAGAAAAAAGCTTTGTCCGGCGAGCGTACGCAAAATAACTATTACGAAGATACCGATAATATGTTCTTGCTTCAATACGATAAAGATGGATTGAAAGCTAATCTGTCTTACGGAACTCAGGAAAAATCATATGATCAGTCTAAGTTTGCGAAAGGTTCCTGGTCCGCAAAATCTCCTTACAGCTGGCGTAAAGGACACAATACCAATATTGATTTACAAAAAACCTTTGATATGGGTGAAAACAAATTGTTAGTCGGTGCCGGTTATCAAAAAGAAGATATGGATTTGTTCTCGTCTAGCAAAAATAATAATAGCACCTACCAACGTGATAACTATTCCGTCTATGCTTCTTATGATTGGAAGGTATCAGATAAATCCAATTTAATTTTCAATGCGCGTGAAACATGGGCAACAGGCTGTGATGGCTACCAAAAGGATAATAAAACCAGTAACAGCAAATATACCCACAATGACAACTTAAGCAAATTTACTCCTGAACTGCAATATATTTATAAGGTGAATGATGATAGCAGTTTTTATGCAAAGATTGGTAAATCATTCCGTTTGCCTAATTTGACGCAGCTTTTCGGTAACGGTAATATGAATCCTGCTCTTGATTTGAAACCTGAACAGGGAACACATTATGAAATCGGTTATAAATCGAACATTGGTAAAGGCAACTTGCGTTTTGCAGTGTTCAATTATAAAATTAAGGATTCCATAGACGCTGACGTAAAATATGATAAAGATGGCATTATTGATGAAGTAGACTATTTCAATGAAGATGTTAAAAATACCGGTGTTGAATTATCTTATGCAATAAAGCATGATGATAATTGGTCTACACGTTGGGGTGCTACGTACCAAAATCCTAAAGCGCAAAATATTCATAACTACGGTGATATGGATTGGCATCAAATTTATAATAAATATCAGCTGCAGGGTGCTGTTGATTATACGCAAAGCAAATTTGCTGCCAGCATGTCTGTAAACTTTGTAGGCGACAGGATGTCCACCAGAGCCTCTATCACCAAACCTCAAAGAGAAATCAAGCCGCAATGCTTTACTGATTTGCATTTTACCTATGCACCCGAGAAAAATCAAAAGGCATTTTTGCACATTAACAACATATTTGACAGATTAGATATTACAAGCAACAGCACAGCGAATTTTTATTCCTTGGGCCGTAACTTCATGGTTGGCTACGAATATAGCTTCTAACACTTAACCTTTACGGCGGCGCAAATGCGCCGCCACTTTTTAACTTGCTGACTTACCTCGGAGGTGCAAAATGAAAAAGATAACGCTTTTAATCTGCCTGATGCTCTGCGGTCTTTTTGTTGTTGGCGGAGCAACTGCCAGCGCCGCAGGCAAGAAGCCTATGGATAAGGAAAAGGCAGTGAACGGCCTGCATGACAGCTTTCTCTTTGACAAGGAAGAGCTTGGCGAGCTTTTTGACAGCGGCATCAGCTACATGGAGCTGAAAAAGCTCT
>OICT01000021.1_pt1 | contig 103535 bp, 93 predicted proteins | sample 1581331 | NCBI WGS metagenome assembly OICT01 (sample SAMEA3882544, study PRJEB24775) | human gut metagenome | biome: human-associated habitat; feature: intestine environment; material: feces | place: Netherlands | collected 2009/2010 | reverse complement strand
TGATCGGTGTGGAAATCGTGGAGGAAGCAGTTGTGGCCGCAAGGGAAAATGCTGCCTTAAACGGACTTACCAACTGTGAATTTATCGCGGGAGATGTATTAAAAGTCATTGACAAGATCGAAGAAAAACCGGATTACATCGTACTTGATCCGCCAAGAGACGGGATCCACCCGAAAGCACTTGAGAAGATCATCCGCTATAATGTGCCGCAGATGGTTTATATTTCCTGTAAACCGACCAGTTTAGCGAGAGATCTTGAGGTGCTGCAGGCGAGAGGATATAAGGTGAAGAAAGTGCAGTGCGTGGATATGTTTCCTTCGACAGGAAATGTGGAGACTGTATGTTTATTGTCCAAACTCCACGAAGCGAAGCATCATGTGAATGTGAGACTTGACATGTACGAGATGGATTTAACGGCGTCTGAGAGCAAGGCTACTTATGAGGAGATAAAGAAGTATGTTGCACAGGTGAAGAGAAAGTGTGGAATTGAATTAGCGGAGAATTTTAATATTCCTAGGTCAGAGGGAGCAAAGCAACCACAATGTCCGAAGGAGAAAGAAGAGGCAATTATTGGGGCACTGAAAGCATTTCAGATGATTTAAAATCACAAAGAGGAGTGAATTACATGATGTATAATCCACAACTTGATACATTTATCTGCGTTGCAGAAGCTGGAAGTTTTAGTAAAGCGGCAGAAGAATTATATATAAGTGCACCTGCGGTTATTAAACAGATAAATTCTTTGGAAAACAGCTTAAATTTGCAATTATTTGAAAGAACACACAGAGGTCTTATTATTACGGAAGCTGGTAAATCGCTCTATCAGGATGCAAAATATCTGATTCAATATTCAAAAGAATCGTTGATACGGGCGCAGGAAGCAATGAATCATAATGAAGAAATCATTCGTGTTGGAATATCTCCGATGACGCCACCGGAAGTTTTTGTGGAACTTTGGCCTAAGATACAGAAAATATATCCGGAGATGAAGTTTAAATTGATTACATTTGAAAATACACCAGAGAATGCAAGAGAGATACTGGCTAATATGGGAAAGAATATTGATGTGATAGCTGGAATCTTTGATGAAACAATGCTTGAACTCAGAGGCTGTGATGGCACTGAGATTTCAAGAGAACCATTTTGTGTGGCGGTATCAATTCATCACAGGCTGGCAAAAAAAGAAAAAATTACACTTGATGATCTGGCTGGAGAAAATCTTATGATCATGCAAAGAGGATGGAGTTATTATGGCGATATGCTAAGGGATGATATGATGAAAAATCATCCTGAAATCAATATTGTAGACTTTAATCTGTACAATGTAGAAGCATTTAACCGATGCGAAAACAATAATGAGGTATTACTGGCATTCAAGAGTTGGGAAAGTGTTCATCCACTGATCAGAATCATTCCAGTAGAGTGGGATTATACTATGCCGTTTGGAGTTCTTCATTCGAAAAAACCGTCCATTAAGGTTAAGCGGCTGATAAATGCTATTAACAAGGTAAAATAAAAATTGAATACATGCGAGTAGAAACCTAAAGGTTAATACTGAATAACAAAACGAGACTTCTAATGGAGTCTCGTTTTGTTATACTTTAGCTGAAGTGAAAATGGAGGATACTATATGCAGATAAAGACAATATGAATGCTTTAGATAAGAGGTAGGATATGAAAAATAAACGATTTACAGCAAAAATATTGATAGATATAGGAATGACGATATGTTTGCTTCTTCTTATGCCATATAGTCTGCTCAGCGAGACTGCACATGAGTGGATTGGTATGGCGATGCTTGTGCTTTTTATTTCACATTACATACTGAATCATAAATGGGTGACCTCTGTAAGGAAAGGAAAATATAATGCGTTCAGAGTGATACAGACAGTACTGGTTATCATCATGCTTATTCTTATAATGGGTTCCATGATAAGTGGAATATTATTGTCAAATCACATATTTAAATGGATAAAGATTTCCGGAACATATATGACAGCCAGACAGATACATATGTTTTGCGCATACTGGGGACTGGTGGTGATGTCATTACATCTCGGATTTCATTGGAATATAGCGGTAGCAATGGCAGGACGATTATGGGAACATCCATCCGTCATCAGAACATGGGCAGCAAGATCTGTCGCAACCACAATTGCAGGTTATGGTTTATATGCATTTTACAGGAGACAGATAGGAGATTATCTGGTTATGAGGATGCATTTTGTATTTTATGATTATGAAAAGGGAATCTTTCCTTTTCTGCTGGATTATCTGGCAGTAATGATATTGATAGCATTTATTGGATATTATAGTGGAGTGTTTCTAAAGAAAACAGGTAAGAGAAAACGAAAAGGTTCATACTGAAAGAAGGTGGTGTATTTATGGGAAAGCGGAAATTAGTACTTACAATTATTGGAGTTGTTATTTTAGCAATGGTAATCATGGTATATATCTACTTTTCAAAACCTGGCAGGGATGAAAAGAAGAATCAACAAACAATAAACCAGGTACAGACCGTACAGCAGAAGACAAATGAGAAAAAAGAAAATACAGAAAAAAATACATCCGGAGATGAATTGGAAAATGTTACGCCGGGAAGCGAAGAATACTATGGATCAGAACCTTTTAAAGAGGCATACCAGCAGATACATGAGCTTTACAAAGAACAGGGATTATCGGAATCAGAGATTGATAAACTGGTGGTACTGGATGTAAAAGATAAAGATTACTTTGAAGGAACACCGGTCACTTATCAGCATGGCGGTGGCTATCTGTTTTGTCGTGACAAAGAAATTATGGGATGGCTGTTCAATCAGTAAGAACCAGAATAAACCGAAAGGTTAAGACTGAAAAACTTATCGAAACTTCTCAAAGGAATCTATCAGTATTATAGTATGAATGTAAGATGAATGAAAGAAAACAAGGAGGATACGACAATGGAATATATTTCATTAAATAATGGTGTAAAAATGCCAATACTGGGATATGGCGTATATCAGGTAACAAAAGAGGAATGTGAAAGATGTGTGCTTGATGCTTTAAAAGTTGGATACCGGGCGATTGATACAGCACAGAGTTATTTTAATGAGGAAGAGGTTGGGAATGCAATCCAAAAGTCAGGCATTCCAAGAGAAGAAATCTTCCTTACAACAAAGGTGTGGGTTGAACATTATGGATATGAAGAAGCAAAGAAATCAGTTCTTGAATCCATGAAAAAGTTAAAGACAGATTATTTGGATCTGGTATTGCTTCACCAGCCATTTTCAGATGCTTACGGTGCTTACCATGCATTGGAAGATCTGTACGATGAGGGAAAAATCAGAGCAATCGGAATTTCCAACTTTTATGTAGACAGAATGGTTGATTTTGCATCCTTCAACCGCATTAAACCTATGGTGAATCAGGTGGAAACCCATATCTTCAATCAGCAGAAAGAGATGAAGGAATGGGCAGACAAATATGATATCCGGTTAGAAGCATGGGCACCATTCGGTGAGGGCAGAGGAGGTACCTTTGGGAATCCTGTCATCGCAGAGATTGCAGAAAAATATCAGAAGACTTCGGCACAGGTTATGCTTCGCTGGCATATTCAGAGAGGGGTAGTGGTTATTCCGAAATCAACACACATTGAGAGAATGGAAGAAAACTTTAATGTTTTTGATTTCACACTTTCTGATGAAGATATGAAGACTATTGCAGAACTGGACAAGAAGACAAGCTCCTTCTTCTCGCATCAGGATCCGAATATGGTGGAATGGTTCGTGAAGATGGTTGAGGAAAGAAAAAAGAATAATGACAGTTCAAAAGAAAAAAAGAACTGGTAAGCATAAGAGGAAAAATCAATGAAAGTATTACTTGTCAATGGCAGTCCACACAAAAATGGCTGTACTTATACAGCTCTTTGTGAAGTATCCAGTGCATTAAATGAAAATGGCATAAGTACAGATATTTTTTGGATTGGAAACAAGCCGATTTCAGGATGTATTGCCTGCAGAAAATGTCAGGAAAAAAATAAATGCATCCTGGATGATATCGTGAATGAATTTCTGGAAATAGCAGGGGATTATGACGGATTCGTATTTGGAACTCCGGTACACTGGGGTGGTGCAGGCGGTGCAATCACATCCTTTATGGACAGAGTCTTTTATGCCGATTTAAACGGTGGCGGCGACAGATTCCGCCTGAAACCTGCCGCTGTGGTAATTTCAGCAAGAAGGGCCGGAACAACGGCCACATGGGATCAGGTAAATAAATATTTTGGTCTGATGCAGATGCCGATTATCACATCGAGATATTGGAATATGGTACATGGGACGAATCCGGATGAAGTAAAACAGGATCTCGAAGGAATGCAGGTTATGCAGATCCTTGGAAACAATATGGCATATTTCATTAACTGTAAAAATGTTGCGACAAAAATGGGAATTGAAATGCCAAAGGCACCGGATTTTGTATTTACCAATTTCATCCGATAGAAATTAGCGTGACAAACATTTTATACGACAGGAGGTGACCTTAGAATGAAAACAAAGAAAATAGCAGCAGTACTCTTAACATGCATCGTGGCAATCGGTTTGATGGCAGGATGTGGAGCAAGCAATACCAACCAGTCTGCTTCTAATAATGACAGCCAGTCTACAAGTACAAACCAGTCTGGAAATGAAGAAGCGGATACAAATTCCGAAAACACTACAGATACAACAGAAAATACATCAACAGGAAATGGAAAAACATTGGTTGTATATTATTCAGCTTCAGGAAATACAAAAGATGTTGCTGAAAAGATAGAAAAAATTACAGAGGCAGATCTGTTTGAAATAGAGCCTGTGGAGCCATATACAGATGATGACCTTGACTGGACAGATGATGACAGCCGGGTGTCAAGAGAACATGATGATGAGAGCTTAAGAGATGTGGAACTGGTGTCTACAACAGTTGATAACTGGGATTCATATGATACGGTATACATTGGCTATCCTATCTGGTGGGGAATTGCAGCATGGCCAGTAGATAACTTTGTAAAAGAGAATGACTTTACAGGAAAAACAGTCATCCCATTCTGTACAGCAGCGACCTCGGGAATCGGTGACAGCGGTAATCTTCTGGAAGAGATGACAGGAACAGGTGACTGGAAAGAAGGGGAACGATTCCATGGTGGAGCGTCTGAATCAGATATCAGTTCATGGATAGACAGTCTTGGATTATAAAAGAATATAAAAATATTTGGAGGAATCGTAATGAGTTTTAATTTTTCAGTACCAACAAATGCATTATTCGGAGCAGGAAAACTTGGAGAACTACATACACAGATTAATACTCCAATGGGAGCAGTACATGGCAGCAAGGCATTAGTTGTTATTTCCAATGGTACGAATGAAGATTGCGTTACAATTTATCAGGAATCTTATAAGTAAGACATAACCTTTAGGTTTAAACTGCCTAACAAAGAGAGACTTCTGTCCGGAGTCTCTTTTTCTTATACTTACAGTAAAGTTTGAAATATAGAAAAGGAAGATAAAGATGGAGATAAGAATTTTAGGAAGAGACTTAGAAGTATCAGAAATCGGATTTGGATGTATGGGAATGAGTCATGCATATGGAACTGTTTCAACACAGAAAGAAGCAGAAGAATTGATTGAAAAAGCGATCGATGAAGGCTGCACATTTTTTGATACGGCAGAGATATACGGAACAACAGAAGACCCTCATCACAATGAAAAACTGCTTGGGGAAGTGTTAAGGCCATATAGAAACAAAATTGTCCTTGCATCAAAGTGTGGGATACGTTTTGATGAAACTGCAACAACTGTAAATAAACCTTTGATTCCTGATGGACGACCGGAGACGATTAAAGCATCGATTGAGGGATCTTTAATGAGACTTAACACAGACCATCTTGATTTATATTATATTCATCGTATTGACATGACTGTACCGATTGAAGAGACGGCAGGAGCTATGAAGGAGTTAATGGAGCAGGGAAAAATCACACACTGGGGGTTATCAGAAGCCAGTGAAGAGATTATTCGACGTGCACATAAAGTATGCCCGGTTACAGCGATTCAGAACAGATATTCCATGATGTACAGGGATTATGAGAAATTATTCTCGGTGCTTGAAGAATTGAAAATAGGATTTGTTGCATTTTCGCCGCTTGCAAATGGATTACTGACAGCAGCATATCATTCCCATGGGGAATTTGAAAAGCCGGGAGATTATCGAAGCGCAATGCCACAGTTTACAGAAGAAGGATTAAAGGAAAATAATGAATTTATGTCCTGGATGAAAGTGATTGCAGAAGAAAAAAATGCCACGCCTGCACAGATTTCTCTTGCATGGATGCTTGCAAAGAAACCATATATCGTACCAATTCCGGGAACAAGAAAAGTAAATAGACTGGAAGAAAATATGGAATCAGCAGATATAAAGCTGACTCAGGATGAAGTAAAATCTATTGATGAGATGCTTGCCCATATGCCGATGTCGCAGGTGTTTGGAGGCTCAAAAATACAGAAGAAATAAAAGAGGTGAGCAATGAAAACAAGGAAAAAGATAACCATAGGGGTAATAGTGGCTTTCTTGGCGGTAGTCATGGTGGGTTATATCTATCTGTTTACAGGGACTAAAATAAAAAATGTAAGCAATGATGTCATAAAGGGGGATGAAGAGACAAAGTCTCTGGTTGTTTATTTCACGAGGCAGGGAGTGATTCCGGGAGATGTAGATGCAGTTTCATCAGCAACACAAAGCTCTAATAAAGGCATGGAAGGCAGCGACACAGAAGGCGCTGCACGTATGATACAGAGCCTTACAGGGGCTGACATGTATCAGATATACACCGCTCATTACTACAGAAGATCCTTTGTGGGAACAGCTGCAACTGCATGGATTGAGGAGCAGCTTAATTTAAGACCAGAACTTGCTGCTAAACCGGATAATCTGGATGATTATGACACAATTTACGTGGGATATCCGATTTGGTGGTTTAATGCACCGATGGCAATAGGAAGTTTTCTGGAAAGCTATGATTTGTCAGGTAAGATAATAATTCCATTTTGCACAAGCCAGGATAATGATATTAGCGTCAGTATGGATTATATAAAAGCGGTTGCAAGTGGAGCAAATGTGCTGGACGGATACCGGATTCATGCAGCGGATGTTGATGATGTGAAAGAATGGCTTCAGAGGATTGGTGTGTTAAACGAAAATAATACAAAAGATCTAAATGCAGAAGGAAACTCAAAGATGGAAACAGAAAATTCAGATAAACGCTATGGGAGTGGTATCGTACCGGATGAGCTGGAATATATCCCTGATGGATATGAAGCTCCGGCAGATCAGCAGGGAAATCTCCAGAAAATCACCTATAATACATGGTAATCTTTCCTTTTTGGAGAGAGAAGGTTATGAACATGATCAGAAGGCGTGTGATGAGTACACGTATAATGGACTACGATTTTTCTGGAATGAACAGTGAGATAAAAACACAAGAAGAGAAAGGTGATGATTTATGCTGAAAAGACGATTTTTAATTATGTTAGCAGTTGTGATGATAATCAGTATATTTATTGGATGTGGTTCTGCTTCTGTAAAAAATAATCAAACAACAAAAAATGATTCTGCGGAAAAAAGTAGCGATATTGATAGTTCCTCAAATGCCGTTACGGAGGCGGTACAAAATAATACAGACAATGAGAATATTCTAATTGCTTATTTTTCGGTTCCGGAGAATGTTGACACAGATGGAATTGATGCAAATTCCGGAGCAAGTATAGTAGTAAAAAATAAGGATGTACTTGGAAATATGCAGTATATGGCGATGACAATACAAGAAGCAATCGGCGGGGAATTATTTAGAATCGAAACAACGGAAGAATATCCTTTAGAGCATGAAACATTGGTCAATCAAGCAAAAGAAGAACAAAATGAAGATGCAAGACCTGAGTTAGCAACACATATTGAGAATGTGGAACAATACGACCAAATTGGTGGGGAGATATGCCAAGAGATGATGGGTTAAGTATTTCAAGAAATGATGTAGCTGACAGTGAACAGGAGATTGCTGATTGGGCGAAAGGATTTCAGTAATAGGAAAGAAAGGAATAGATATAAAAATGAAGAAAATGTTAGTTGTATATTATTCCTGGTCAAATGGAAATACAAAAAAAATTGCAGAGCAGCTGGCAAATAAGACAGGTGCAGATATCGCAAGAATCGAAACAGCAGAGCCATACAGCGGCAGTCATGAAGATGTGGTTGAACAGGGAAAAAGAGAGGTAGAGGCAGGCTTTATGCCTCAGATCAATCCGATATCTGTAAATCTTGCTGATTATGATGTGATTGCTATCGGAACTCCAACGTGGTGGTATACGATGGCACCTGCAGTGCTTACATTTTTGACAACAAATGATTTTACAGGAAAGACAGTGATTCCATTTATGACAAATGGTGGATGGCCGGGGCATGTTATAAAAGATATGGAGGAAAATTGCAAAGGAGCTGCCTTTGCACATGAAATGCAGATTCAGTTTGATTCCAAAGGAAAAGATCATCTGGAAACTTCAGAAGAGGTGATTACAGAATGGATTGGGCAGATAAATACTGATATAAACAAATAACCATAAGGAGAGATAAAACAATGAGAAAAAATTTTGGAGCAAAGCCATTTTTATATCCACAGCCGGTTATGATTCTGGGAACCTATGATGAAAATGGAAAGGCAAATGCAATGAACGCTGCATGGGGCGGAATTGTAGGTGCAAATGAGATTATTGTAGACTTGTCTGCCCATAAGACAACCGATAATATTATAATAAATAAAGCCTTTACAGTAGGTGTGGCAGATCTTGAACATCTGGTTGCCTGCGATTATGTGGGAATTGTTTCTGCAAATAAAGAAGCAGATAAGATGAAAAAAGCAGGCTTTACTACAACGAAAGGTGAATTTGTAAATGCACCAATCATCAATGAACTTCCATTGACTCTTGAGTGTGAACTTGTAAAAGTCATTGATGGCAGCAAGTATCTTGCGGAAATTAAAAATGTAAGTGCAGATGAGAAATATCTCGGTGATGACGGAGAAATTGATCTTAGTAAGTTTACACCAATTACATATGATCCGGTACATCACGGATATTACAGACTTGGAGAACGTGTGGGAAATGCTTTTAAGGATGGAGCAAAGTTAAAATAAGGACAGGTGATTAAAGTGAAAAAAATGTACAGACAGCAGGAAGAAACGCACTGAATGAATTTGCACCACAGTTTGCACATTTTAATGATGATGTTTTGTTTGGAGAAAACTGGAATAATCAGGATATTGATGTAAAGACAAGATGTATTATAACAGTCACAGCACTTATCGCTTCTGGAATGATTAATACATCTTTAGTACATCATTTTGAAAATGCAAAAGCTCATGGAGTGACTCAGAAAGAAATTGCAGCCGTGATTACACATATAGCATTTTATGCAGGGTGGCCAAAAGGATGGGCGGCATTCAATCTTGCCATGAGTGCATATATCAGAAAGAGAATGAATGCTTTATTGAACTGTCAATGGATGCAAAGCTTTTATACGCATTCTTTTTAGATCGAGTTTCATTGTCAATAAAAAATGGATGGATTGACAACCAAGGGAGGGTGTTTATCTATTATTTAATAAAAAATATTTGCGAGGATTTGAATTGTGGAACTCAAAAGGCATGCAAGTTATTGGATGAATTGGAAAAGGAATTGATCCGGAATATAAAGATGCAGATATGGATTATGAAGTTACCAGGTCGGATATTAAGATTTTAAAGCAGATTCACAGCCTTGGAGATGCGCAGTATAAAAGATTGATGGCGTATATGAAAGCCTTGCAGAAGTTGGAACAGATGGTAAGTGAAAAGGAAATTCCTGGAGTGATTCACCGGTAGAAACTATTGAAACAATTATTGATGTTGTACAACTTCCGGAAAATGAAGATTATCCTGGAGAGGATGTAGTTGAAATCATAAATATGTAGAGAGAAACAACCACTGTTTATAAGTTAGTGGATGGTCGTTATATGAATCCAACTAATACTGTTTATATTTATGATGGAAAAGACACATGGACAGATACGAATGGTGTGGAGTGGAACCAGGAAGTGAAGTAAAAAATATAACATGACATAATCGGATTGACTAAAAGAACACAGATATTTATAATGTAGGCAAAATAAGAATGCAGAACTTCGAGAGGAATAGATCATTTTACTAATGGCAGTAAAATGGTTTTAATGTGAGTGGAGAAAGAGGTTATTATGATAAAACACACAATAGCACCCATATATGACAAGAATTCCCGTATCCTGATACTGGGGAGTTTTCCATCTGTAAAATCGAGAGAACAGCAATTTTTTTATGGTCATAAGCAAAACCGTTTTTGGAAAGTACTTGCCGGGATTCTGGGATATGAAGTGCCTCAGACAATTGAGGAGAAGAAGGAGATGCTTCTGGCGAATCATATTGCTGTATGGGATGTGATTCAGAGCTGTGAGATTGAAGGCTCTTCAGATGCCAGTATTCATGAGGTGATTCCGAATGATCTGTCGGAAATTCTTGCGACGGCAGATATCCGGGCAATTTATACAAATGGTGGAAAAGCTTTTGAATTGTATGATAAATATATTTACCCGGTGAATGGAATCAAAGCACAGAAACTTCCGTCAACGAGTCCTGCCAATGCAGGATATTCACTGGAGCGGCTGAAGGAAGCATGGATGGAGATCGTGAAAACGCTTATTATGTGACTGTATCGGTAATGTGCAGGGATGAAAAAATTTCCACGGAAGATGCATTGTCCATGGCAGATGAACGACTGTATGAAGCAAAGAAGCATAAAACACAAATGCTGATAAAATAAAAAAGGAAGCACTGTTCTGAAGAAATCAAAACAGTACTTCTTTTTTTATGCTTCTTTTGAAGACTCAGAATCACCGGATTCTGTTTCCTCAGTTGCTTCAGGAAGAATCACACGTACACTTTCAATGCGGTTTTTATCCAGCTTCTCAACTACCAGGCGGATATGATCATCTGTAATAACCTGGTCACCTGCGACCGGAAGACGATCCAGATGTTCAATGATGAGACCACCCAGAGAATCGTAATCTTCAGAATCAAGATGAGTGCCGAGATGATCATTTACGTCATCAAGACTCATGGATCCTTCTACGATATATTCACGGTCGGAAAGCTTTTTGATCAGTTCATTTTCGCTTTCATCGTATTCATCATGAATTTCTCCAACGATTTCTTCGAGAATGTCCTCCAGGGTGATAAGTCCGGTCATTTCACCATATTCATCAAGAACAATGGCGATGTTGAAAGTAGATTCACGCATTTCGACCAGAAGTTCAGAAATATCCTTGTATTCATAAGTAAAATGTGGCTTGCGGAGATAATCACGGATATTAAAAGGCTTGGTTGAATCATACAAAAGAAGATCCTTCATGTTGATGATACCAACGATATTGTCTTGTGTATTTTCATAGACAGGAAGACGCGTAAAACGATCCTCACGGAAAATATCAATCAGTTCATCATAAGTAGAATCAACATCCGCAAAAGATACATTGACTCTTGGAACCATAATATCTTTGGCATCTGCATCTCCCAGATCGAATACATTGTAGATCATTTTCTTTTCGTCAGATTCGATAACACCATCTTCATGGCTGACATCTACGATCGTGCGAAGTTCTTCTTCTGTCATAGCCTTATTAGCTGCATCCGGATCCACACGAAGCAATTTCATGAATACACGTGACACCATATTGATAATAAAAATAAATGGAGTCATGATCATCATAAAAAAACTAAGAATAGGAATGTAGCGCAGGGTGATTTTTTCCGCATTCAATGTAGCATAATTCTTAGGTGTGATTTCACCAAATATAAGGATGGCTACAGTAAGGGCAGCTGTGGCAATACTCACCATGTATCCGCCAAAACTGTATGCCAGTGAAGTGGCAAGAGAGGAGGCGGTGATATTAACAAGGTTATTTCCAATCAGAATAGCGCTGAGCATTTTGGGGGTATGATTCTCAACAATGTCCAGAACCTTTGCAGCACGTTTGTTGCCTTCATCGGCAAGGGCGCGCAGCCTTATTTTGTTGACTGCCATAAGAGCAGTTTCATTTGATGAAAAAAATGCGGATAACGCCAGTAATATGATCAGAATAATTAGCTGGTAAGTGTCACTTGCATCCACTCGTAAAATTCACTCCTTTAAGTTGTATTAGTCGAGATCTTTGCCTGTAAGCATTTTGTATGCCTGCAGATATTTTTCGATAGTTTTGTCTACGATTTCCTGTGGTAGTGTCCAGTCGTTTCCAGGATGAGAAGTCAGCCAGTCACGTGCAAACTGCTTGTCGAAAGAAGGCTGTCCATGGCCTGGTTCATATCCTTCTGCCGGCCAGAAACGGGAGCTGTCAGGTGTCAGCATTTCATCACCGATTACCATATTACCGTCTTCATCCAGGCCGAATTCAAATTTGGTATCTGCAATGATAATGCCTTTACTTAATGCATATTCAGCGCATTTTTTGTAAAGAGCAATCGTATTATCGCGAAGTTTTTCTGCAAGTTCGCGTCCTCTGCCAGGGAAATATTTTTCGAGATGGTCAATACTCTGCTCAAAAGAGATATTTTCATCATGATCACCAATCTCGGCTTTGGTTGACGGGGTGTAAATAGGCTCAGGAAGCTTGTCGGATTCTTTTAAGCCTTCAGGAAGAGTGATTCCGCAGACAGTGCCATTTTCCTGATAGCTCTTCCATCCGCTGCCTGTAATATAACCACGAACGATACATTCAATTGGAAGCATGTTCAGTTTGCGGCACATCATAGATTTTCCGGTATATTTCTCTTGCTGGAAAAATTCAGGCATGTCTTTTACATCAACAGAAATCATGTGGTTAGGCAGAATGTCCTCGGTCAGATCAAACCAGAACTTGGACATCTGTGTCAGTACAGTTCCTTTTTTGGTTACTTCATTGTTAAGGATAACATCAAAACAGCTGATACGGTCAGTTGCTACCATGATCAAACTGTCTCCGTTATCATAGATCTCACGTACTTTACCTTCTTTAATAGGTTTTAATTCCTGCATGTCTTTGCACCTCGTCATATGATTTTTAAAATTTCAAGGATAAAATAGCACTTTTTACCGCGGACTGTCAAGATACAATTCTAATTGTACAGACAAATGCACAAAAAATCGGACAGGTTTTCAGATAATGTCGTCTCAGACTGTTTTTTCGCGAATGATAACAACAATCCATGGATTCTGTGCATCACATTTGTTGCCGGCGAGAAATTCCATAGTCGTAGAGATATAATCATTGTCCAAACAACGGCGGAACTGATAGGTGAGCTGTTTATGGCCACCAAAGAAAATGTCCTGCAGTGAAGAGAGTGTGATTCTTGAACGGTATAATTCTACGTCGTCGGGATGAATCAGGTTTTCGTTGAGAATACGACGATTGTATAATTCAAAATTATGCTCCAGTTCAAGTTCCTTGCCATGAAGCCGATAATCTCTTTTGAGGATTTCGTATTCTGCATTGTTGAGATTCAGTCTTGCAAGAAGCAGGAAATTTTCCGCAAGGATCTTAAAAATGGAATGTGTAACCGTTGTTTCATGAAGAAGTTCTACGGATGATTTTGGTTCTGTCACAGTAGTATCATCTGAAACAGCTTTGTGGGCATGATTATAGTGTTCATGAGGAACATTACTGAGAAGATCCTCAGCATCTGCGACTGGCATTGGTTTGAAGAAAAAGTATCCCTGCGCATAAACACAGTTCATGGAATGAAGCATCTCAATCTGCTCCGGAGTTTCCACACCTTCTGCAATAATAGGAAGATCCAGTTTGTGTGCCATGTTAACAACAGAATCAATGATCTGAATACCTTTCTGGCGGTTTTCTGGATTCATTTCAATAAATTTCATATCAAGTTTCAAAATATCGACATTGGCATCCTTGAGCATATTAAGAGAAGAGTAACCACTTCCAAAATCATCCATAAGAATACAGAAACCATACTGATGAAGCTGATCAATCGTTTTTCTTACAATGATATTATTTTCGGAAAATGCAGTCTCAGTAATCTCCACAAGGAGCATTTCGGGTGTCAGTCCATATTTTATGATAAGATCCTGAAGAAATTCAGGAACATTGATCGTTTCAATGTCAGCTACAGAGACATTGATGGAGATAGGAACAACATAAAGATGATCTTTTTTACAATAGGCCAGAGTCTGGCAGACTGCATCCCAGATATAAGTATCCAGTGCAGTGATCATACCGTTATTCTCGAGAAATGGAATAAATTCTCCTGGAGAAACAAAACCACGGGAAGGACTGATCCAGCGGGAGAGAGCTTCCATACTGACGATTGCACCAGTGATACTGTTGCATTTGGGCTGCAGATAGAAAGTAAATTCTTTGTTTTCCAGACCGACTTTTACGTCGTGGAGCATCTGTTGTTCTTTTTCCAGATGATCAATGATCTCATTTGTGAAATAACAGATCCGTTTATTAAAATTTCCCTTGATCTCGGAAGCAGCGAGCTGTGCATTGTTACACATGGTCGCTGTATCCGGATGCTTCTCTGTAATGGGGTAGATACCGATGATTGGAAGAAACCCCTCGTTCTGACTGTGGATGCCAATATAACTGCGAATTGTTTTGTAGATCAGATTGATCAGTTGCTCGTCATCAGGAATACACATAAAGAAATGATCTCCACCGAAATAGCCAGCCAGATATCCTTTCATCTGCTGTACACGAAGCAGGTACTGACTGATATTCTGAAGCAGAATATCCCCTGCTTCCTGTCCGTACCAGTTATTAAATAATTTAAAACGTTCGATGTCGATGGAAATGATACACCAGCCAGATGATTCGCATGCATCAAGAAATTCCTGAGCTTTTTCAAGAAATTCCGATCGATTGTACAGCACATTTGTTATGCCCATAAGAATACGTCCTTTAACTATAAGATTAAGAATAATTATATCATTTATAAAAATATTATTCAATATAATAAACAGTATGTTGTTAAAAAAATGTAGATATATTGTAATAGTTCTGTTATGATAAAAAACAAACGAAAGTATAAAGTATGCAGGAGGAAAGAAAATGAGTACAAAAGCAGATATGGCAATTGCATTTCATGATAAGGGATATAACTGTGCACAGGCAGTTGCCTGTTCGTTTTGTCAGGAATTTGGTGTAGCGGAAGAAGAGATGTTCCGGATCGCAGAAGGCTTCGGACTTGGAATGGGAATGATGGAAGTATGTGGAGCACTTTCAGGAATGATGATGATCATCGGACTGGAAAACAGTGTCGGAGAACCGGAAAAAGGCAGACTGACAAAAGGTGATACCTACAGAAAGGTAAAAGAATATGTAAAGAAGTTCCAGGAACAGAATGGTTCTTATCTTTGCAGGGAACTGAAAGGTGTGGAAACAGGAAAAGTACTTCGCAGTTGTCCGGATTGTATTCGTGATGCAGTAGCACTGACTGAGGAATATCTGGCTGCACAGAAGCAGAACTGATCTTCAGAAAAGAAGATACTTGTAAATAAAAAAATCCGTCGATACAGAATGTATGAAAATTCATAAAACTGTTTCGACGGATTTTTATGTTTGAGAGAATATTATTCAGCTACTTTGACAAACTGACTGTTGTACAGATTTTGATAGAATCCGCCCTTTGCCATAAGTTCATCATGCGATCCCTGTTCGACGATACTTCCGTCTTTCATGACAAGAATCTCATCTGCATTTCGAATCGTAGAAAGACGATGCGCTACGATAAAGCTTGTACGTCCCTCCATAAGACGGTCAAAAGCTTCCTGAACCATCAGTTCAGTTCGGGTATCGATACTGGAAGTGGCTTCATCCAGTATCAGCATTGGAGGCAGACAGAGCATGACACGGGTGATACAAAGAAGCTGTTTTTCACCCTGGCTCAGACTGTCTTCTTTTAAGCGTGTGTCCAGGCCATTTGGAAGACGGCGGATAAATTCCCAGCTGTGAGAACGTCTGGCTGCTTCGATAATTTCTTCATCGGTTGCATCTGGCTTACCGATGTTGAGATTTTCGCGGACAGTGCCGTTTTTGATCCAGGTGTCCTGAAGCACCATGCCAAAGCTGCTACGCAGAGAATGACGGGAAATTTCATTGATCGGGTGACCATCAATCGAGATTGTACCGCTGGTCACATCATAGAATCGCATCAGCAGGTTGATAAAGGTTGTTTTTCCACAGCCAGTTGGTCCGACGATTGCGATACGCTTGCCTGGTTCTGCATGCAGGTTGAAATTTTCAATCAGTTTTTTGTCCGGAACGTAGCGGAAACAAACGTTATCGATGTTGACTTCACCTCTGACATCAGTGATGGTGTCCTTGGAATCAACACTTTCCGGTTCTTCTTCCAGAAGAGCAAAGATTCTGGCCGCGCATGCAAGTGCATTCTGAAGCTCTGTGATGACAGAACTGATATCATTGAATGGTTTCATGTACTGATTTGCATAAGCAAGAAGTACGGACAGACCACCAACAGTTAGGGAGCCGCTAGGAATCATGAAAGCACCGGCCAGGGCAACACCTGCATAAATGACATTATTGACAAAACGTGTGGACGGGTTGGTCAGGCTACTGTAAAAGACCGCTTTCTGACTGCATTCTTTTAATTCTTCATTGATCAGGGCAAAACGTCCAGATGATTTATCTTCGTATCCGAAGGCCTGTACGATCTTCTGATTTCCAATCATTTCTTCGATAAGTGCGGTCTGACGGCCACGTGCATCACTCTGCTTCCGGAACATATGGAAGGAACGTGAGGAAATAAATTTTGCAACAAAGAAACTGAGCGGAGTCAGAACAATGACCATCAAAGTGATCCAGATATTCTTAGAAAACATGAAAAGCAGAGTTCCGATGATCGTAACGATTCCTGAGAAAAGCTGTGTGAATCCAAGCAGAAGACCATCCGAAAGAATATCGGTATCAGCAATGATGCGGCTTATGATATCACCGGTGCTGTGGCTGTCCAGATAGGAGAGCGGAAGTACCTGAATATGACGGATCGCTTTTGCACGGATATCCTGTACCGTACGGAAGGTCATACGGTTGTTAATGATATTCATGATCCAGGTAGCAACACTGGAAACGATGATCATCACAAGAATCCGGCTGAGATAATACCACATCATACGGAAATTAACTTCACGTTTGGCAACTACCTGGTCAATCGCATTACCGAAAAGTACCGGTACATATAACTGCAGGATGACAGATACAGCTGCCAGAATAATGCTCAGGACCAGAAGAAAACGGTATTTTCCGATAAAGCGGAGTACTTTCCAGAGGGTTTCCATGCTGGTCGTATTTGTCTGCTGTTTGTTCTGTTTGCTCATAAGGTCACCTCCGAAGCATTAACGGATACGGCTGTATTTGATGTATTGTATTTTTCACGTTCTTCAGGGAACTGGGAGAAATAGATTTCGCGGTACGTATCGCAGGTGCGGATAAGGTCATCGTGAATGCCTTTTCCAACAAGCTCACCGTCATTCAGAACAAGGATCAGATCTGCCTGACGGATACTTGCAGCACGCTGGGACACCAGGAAGGTGGTAACATTTCCACTGAGCTGATGGAGAGATCTGCGAAGTGCAGCATCTGTTGCAAAATCCAGAGCACTGGCACTGTCGTCAAGAATCAGAAATTCCGGTTTCTTTACAACGGCACGTGCGATAGTAAGACGCTGACGCTGACCGCCGGAAAGATTTCGTCCATTCTGTTCCAATTTGAAATCAAGCTGTCCATCTTTGTTTTCTACAATTTCACGAGCCTGTGCGGTCGTGAGTGCATCCCAGATTTCTTCATCTGTCGCATTTTCACGTCCCCATTTCATGTTTTCGCGGATGGATCCTTTAAAAAGTACAGCGCGTTGTGGAACAACACCGATCTTTTCACGAAGGTCATGCTGGCTGTAGTTCTGGATATTTTGCCCGTCTATCTGTATAGTTCCGCTGGTTGCATCATAAAAACGGGCAATCAGGTTGACCAGGGTGGATTTACCGCTTCCGGTACCTCCGATGATTCCAACAGTCTGGCCTCTTTTGACAGAAAAGCTGATATTGGAAAGGCTGGGTGCGCCTGATTCTGCATAAGTAAAAGTAACATCATGGAATTCGACTGCGTTTTCGCCGCAAACTGCAGTGGAGGCAGTAGAAACCGGATGATTCATGGAAGATTTTACTTTGAGAATATCGGCAACACGGTTTGCACATGCGGCAGATTTGTTTAGTGTAATGATCAGAGAAGCAAGTTTAATGAGTTCAACGATCATCTGAGCCATATAGTTATAAAGAGCAACGACCTGTCCCTGCTGCATATTTCCGAGATTGACCTGGAGTCCTGCATTATTGATCAGAATGACTGTTGCGATATTGATCAATACATAAGTTACCGGATTTAGAAGAGCAGACAGCTTTCCGACAAATTCGTTCAGCTTTGTAAGCTGAGCATTGCTGGCATCAAATTCACGGACGGCTTCTTCTTCGCGACAAAAAGCGCGGATGACACGTACACCGGTCAGGTTTTCACGGGTTAGTCCTGTAACTGCGTCCAGACGTGCCTGTACCTTGCCAAAAAGCGGAATACTCAGGTACATGATCACAAATACAACCAGGAAAAGCACCGGAATAGCAACAACAAAGATCAATGCACAACGTGTGTTGATCGTAAAGGCCATGACCATGGAACCCAATACAATAAAAGGACTTCGAAGAAGAAGGCGCAGGCCCATATTTACACCGTTCTGAACCTGATTGATATCATCTGTAAGACGGGTGATCAGAGTATCTGTTCCAAGAGTATCAAGTTCTGTGTAAGAAAGCTTCTGCACATGGTCGTAAACGGCCTGTCTCAGTTCTGTGGCAAATCCTACACTGGCCTTAGCTGCAAAAAACTGGGCGGTGATGCTGACTGCGAGTCCGGCAGCTGCCATGAGTACCAGAATAAAAAATCGCTCGATGATATACGGGCGATCATTTCCAGTGATACCTACATCAATGATCTGCGCAATGACTACCGGGACAAGCAGATCAAACACAACTTCCAGAAATTTGAAGAAAGGGGCAAGAATGCTTTCTTTTCTGTAATTTTTCAGATAGATTGCGAGAGATCGCATTTTTAGGTTTCCTCCGTTTTTTATTATATTATTGTGTTGCTGTTGGTTATTATTGGCAGCAACAGATTGACATTCCCTATTATAGTCCTGTATCATAAGAAATAGCAAGGGCATAAATACTACAAGTAAAAAGAGGAAAATCTATGAGAAGAGAAGTGACACTGGAAGAAATTTCAGATGGAAGATTATATGATGCGAATGATATGGTCAAAGCAGATTGTCAGGACTGCAAAGGCTGTCATGACTGCTGTACAGGGATGGGAGATTCTGTCCTTCTGGATCCGTATGATGTCTGTCGATTGAGCAGAGGTCTCCGGAAAATACCGGAAGAACTGATTGGGAGTGTACTTGAACTTGGGATTTCTGATGGCAATGTTCTGCCACATCTGGCAATGCGCGGAACAGAGGGAAAATGCGTTTTCCTGAATCAGGAAGGCAGATGCTCCATACATGAGATTCGTCCTGGATTCTGCCGGTTGTTTCCACTGGGAAGATATTATACGGAAGATGGATTTAAATATATCATTCAGATCCATGAATGTGCAAAGAAAAACCGTTCCAAGATCAAGGTAAAAAAATGGATCGACACACCGGACCTCAGACAATACGAAAAATTTGTATGGGATTGGCATCAGTTTCTTCTGGATGTACAGGAAGTGTTTTACCAGACGGAAGATGCGGATCTGATCAAAAATCTGAATATGTATGTGATCAGCCGTTTTTATACAAAATCATATGAAGAAAACAGAGATTTTTATGAGCAATTTTATGAACGTCTTGAAGAAGCAAAAAAACTTCTGAGCCTGGGAGTATGATCCCGGGACTCAGAAGTTTTTTTGAATGAAAAGTTACTGATTATCTTTTGCAAGGAGTTCATTAAGAAGCTGATGAATGGTCTTGTTTAATACAGGATGTCTGTAATAAGGAGCAATCTCATCCATTGGCTTCAGGACAAAATCACGATTTTCCATATCAATATGTGGAATATGAAGATCCGGAGTGTCTATGATCTCATTATCATAGAACAGAATATCCAGATCAAGAGTACGCGGTCCCCAGTGAATGATACGTTCTCTGTTTGCGGCTGCCTCCAGTTCGTGAAGACGGTCCAGAAGTTCTTCCGGGGTGAGCAGTGTACGGAGCTTCAGAACACCATTCAGAAATTCATCCTGTTCCACACCACCATAAGGTTCTGTAACTAAATATTCAGATACAGCTTCTACTTCACAGGAAGGAGTAGTACGGAGTCCCTGAATGCCATCATCCAGGAATTTTTTTTTGTCCCCAAGGTTGGAACCAAAGGCTACATAGGCAGTATGCCATCTGCGGGTGATCTCCACAGCAACCGTTTCGAGTGGGAGAGCGACCGGAGCCCATGGCTTTTCAATACGCAGAGTGATCATTTTGAGAAGCGGAAGCTCTTGAAGCAGCATTTGGCAGAGATTTTCTGCAAGTGCCTCCAGAAGTTTATAAGTATGCTCTTTTGTGAATTTGGTGATCATATGGCTGACTTCTCCATAATGAATAGAAGCAGTCAGTTCATCGGTCAGACCTGCTTTTCGGGTATCCGTGTAAAGAGTGGCAGAAATAACGAATTTCTGGCCGAGAACATTTTCCTCCGGGAAAACTCCATGGTTTGCAAAAATCTCCAGTTTTTTGATTTCAATCTTATCCATTTATTTTATATTCCTTCCAAGAATTGCTTCAGTCATAAGGATAGCACGTTTGTTTTCTTTGATATCATGTACGCGGACAAAAGCACAGCCTTTCATGACACCGATGACAGAAGTGGCAACGGTGCCTTCTACACGCTGATCAACCGGAAGATCCAGAGTAAGACCAATCATGGACTTACGGGAGGTTCCGAGCAGGACCGGGAATCCGAGATGCTGAAAAAGTTCCAGATGATTCATGGTTTCCAGATTCATTTCATATGTTTTGCCGAAACCAACGCCCGGATCAAGAATGATTCGTTCGTCTTTGATTCCGGCTCCTCGGGCAATATTGACACATTCCTGTGTCTCAGCAAGCATATCTATGAGAAAGTTATTGTATTCTGTGTTGGCTTTGTTGTGCATAAGACAGCAGGCTACATCATGTTTGGCGATGACACCGGCCATATCCGGATCATATTTGAGCCCCCAGACATCGTTGACCAGATCGGCACCTGCCTGGACAGCTGCATCTGCAACACTTCCTTTGTAAGTATCTACAGAGATTGGTACATCAAAACGTTTACGAAGTGCTTCGATGACCGGAACGACACGTGCTGCTTCTTCTTCGGCACTGACCGGAGTATGCCCCGGACGGGTGGATTCACCGCCGACATCCAGAATATCAGCACCGTCTTTGATCATAGCTTCTGCATGCATCAGAGCATGGTCCATAGTATTCCATTTGCCACCATCAGAAAAAGAATCCGGGGTCACGTTCAGGATGCCCATAATATAAGTTCTGTTTTTTACATCAAATACACGATTTCCGATTTTCATGATCTAAGATTCTCCTTTTAATATTGAATCATCATATTTTTTTTTGAAAGATCCCAGTAGCATTCTTTTTCCGCAGGACAGAGAAAACAAATACGGGATTTTTTATCTGCTTCATAAAGAATCTGGCCCAGGGAAGAAGTTTCCTCTTTTGAGGAACGATGTTCCCCGATCGCGGTCAGAATCTGCTCTTTTTCTGCAGAAGAAAAAGCAAGATCAGATAAAATCTGTTCAGCAATCTGTACACCGGCTTCGTCATGCGGGGTACCATCCATATACTGTCTGACGCGACCGATATCATGGAGAAGTGCAGTGCAGTAGATAAGTTCACGGGAGCAGTTAAGTCCTCGTTCCAGTGCAAATATGTAAGCAAGTCTTGCGACATCCAGAAAATGTTCCGGTGTATGGCGGCAGAAGATACGGTCAGCTTCAAGGTGTATAAGATCTTTCAGATTTTGCTGATAGAGAGGATGCTGCCAGATAGCATTTACTCTTGTCATATCGGTATGCATCAGTCTTTTACCATGGAGAGGAACTGTTTCTGAAGTTCACGGTCTGTCTTGAAATCACCACGGGTAACGGTAGTAATCGTTTTACTTCCTGGTTTTTTGATTCCACGCATGGTCATGCAGGTGTGTTCCGCTTCCAGCATTACCATGATCCCCTTAGGATTCAGAGTACGTTCCAGTGCATCGGCAATCTGTACAGTCAGGCGTTCCTGAATTTGCGGTCTTCTTGCATAGACATCAACAGTACGGGCAAGTTTACTGAGACCGGTCACTTTGCCATTTGGAATATAAGCTACATGAGCTTTGCCATAAAAAGGCATCAGATGATGTTCACACATAGAATAGAAAGTAATATCTTTTTCCAGTACCATTTCGTTATTTTCTACTTCAAACTGTTTGGCAAGATGATGATCCGCTTCTTCATCCAGTCCACCATAAATTTCCATACACATACGTGCAATTCGGTCCGGAGTATCTTTGAGACCTTCACGTTCTGTGTCTTCACCGATTCCTTCAAGAAGGAGACGGATTGCCTGTTCTACTTTCTGTTTATCTACCATTAAAAAAACAACCTCCTGTTAAGCATGATATCGTGTACTGTGGAGATTGTCTTTTTTTTGTCGAGCTGATAGTGTGCTAAAGCGAAAAAGATATCTCCAATTGTGATAGAACGTATGTCGAAAAACGTATCCCTACACAATATGAGATATCCTCTTATATTGTTGCAACGGGTGCGGATCATATACCGTAAGACGGACTTTTCGTTTCGGCGACAACTCCCCATTCGCTGAACACTTGACGCATATGATCCTATTTTGCATATCATTCATTTCCCGTACAGTATAGCATAGATGTATTCGATATAAAAGGGGTAATTTGTTGAAAAAATATTCATTTCTAATATATATTGACGAGAATTGGCAGACATGATAGCATAGAGGTATCTTTCAAAAAGAAATATAAAAAACGATAAAGATTCACAGATTACGGACCGACAGGGATAACGACTGTGTGTATGGATATACACGTGCGTTGTCTCTTTTTTTATACGTGTTTTGCAGGAGAGGGAGGAAAAACATGTTTTTGATGATCGATAATTATGATTCGTTTGTTTACAATCTGAAAGCGTATTTTGAGGAGTTGGGAAGGGAGATCATGGTCAGGAGAAGTGATCAGATTAATATAGAAGAAATAGAAAAGATGCAGCCGGAAGGAATCATTCTTTCGCCCGGACCGAAACGTCCATGGGATGCTGTGCGATGTGTAGAAACAGTGAAACGGTTTCAGGGAAAGATCCCGATCTTAGGTGTCTGTCTGGGACATCAGGTGTTGGGACACTGCTGTGGAGCTGTTGTAGAGAAAGGAAGCCGTCCAATGCATGGAAAGGTGACAGAGATCCGAAATAATAGAACGGGATTATTTGAAGGGCTGCCGGAGAAATTTAAAGTGACCAGGTATCATTCGCTGGTTGTGAGAGAAGACAGTATTCCGGAAGAATACCGGGTAGATGCTGTGGCTGAAGATGGAGCGGTAATGGGAATCTCGCACAGAGAAATCCCTCTTTATGGCGTACAGTTTCATCCGGAAGCAGTCCTGACGGAATATGGTCATGAGTTGTTAGAAAATTTCTGCTGTATCGCAGAGAAATTCAACAAAAATGAATAAAAAATATATGAAATATATAAGAAAAATCTATAGAAATGTTTCGAAAAATGGACAGAGAGGAAAAATAGATGTATAATATAAACCGCGTGATAAAAAAATTGACTCCACACAGATCAGCAGCAGAACTGTTCAAATATTTTTCGGATGAAAAGGACTGTGTATTTCTGGATTCATCTCTTGTGAACGGGCTTGGAAGATATTCAATCATAGGAGTGCGGCCATATCTCAAATTAGTAAAAGATGATCATGGATTTTTTATAAATGAGCAGAAGGTATCGGAACTCTCATTTGAGGAATATCTCAAAAAATATCTGTCTGAGCATAAAGATCAGAACAAAAGCGGGCTTCCAATGCTATCAGGGGCAATCGGATATTTTTCGTATGAATACGGGCGGAAATTAATGGAAATACCATCTCATAAGGAAAATCTGGTAACGATTCCGGATGCAGTACTTGTTTTTTATGACATGTATATCATAGAGGATTGTCATGAGAAGAAAACATTTCTGGTGGCCAATGGAATTACAGAAGATGCAGAGAAACTGATCGAATCTGTTGAAAAGCGTCTGACAGAAGTATTATTAGAAAAAGAACAGGTCGCAGACGGATCATTTAATATAGAAATAACACCAAATTTTAAAAAAGAAGAATACAAACAGGCTGTTGATGAGATGATTCGATATATCATCGAAGGTGATATCTATATCACAAATATGACGCAGCAGCTTGAGGTAAAGAGCAACAAAAAACCACTGGATGTTTTTTATGATTTGAGAGAAAACAATCCGTCACCATTTGGCGGCTATATGGATTACGGTGATTTTCAGATTGTCTGTGCATCACCGGAGCGATTCCTTAAGATGAAGAAGGGACATGTGAATACACGTCCGATCAAGGGAACGCGAAAAAGAGGTGAGACTCTGGAAGAGGATCTCCTTATGAGAAATGAACTCAAAAATTCAGAGAAGGATAAGAGTGAACTTCTTATGATCGTTGATCTCGAGCGGAATGATCTGAACCGCGTGTGCAAACCTGGAAGTGTCAAAGTGACGGAACTTTTTACGGTGGAAGAATATGCAACAGTATTTCATCTGGTTTCTGACATCGAGGGAGTACTTCAGGAAAACAAAACGATAATGGATCTGCTTGAAGCAACGTTTCCTGGCGGTTCTATTACAGGAGCCCCGAAATATCGTGCGATGGAGATCATTGATGAACTGGAGAACAACCGCAGAAATCTGTACACAGGTTCCATCGGTTACCTGACATTAGATGGAGACTGTGATTTTAATATAGTGATCCGTACAGCATTGCACAAAGATGGAATGTATTATCTGGGAGTTGGCGGTGGCATCACTGCTGAATCAGACCTGGAATTTGAATATGAGGAGACCCTTCAGAAAGCGAAAGCGGTTCTGGAGGCTATGAAATAAAGTCTGGAGTGATAGAAAGATATGGATATTAGACTGGATGAGGGATTTTTGTTTGGAATGGGAGTATTTGAAACGGTTGCAGTGGAACAAGGCAGACCGTTACTTCTGGAACAACATCTGAACAGAATGCAGGGATCAGCTGATTTTTTGAAATTGGGTTCCTGTGCAGAACGTGGACTTACAAAAGAAAAAATCGCAGAATATCTGAGTACACAGGAAATGTCGGTGAAGATGCATGGAGCACTTAAGATCGTGATGTCAGCTGAGAATACCTTCTTTCAGATGAGAGAAAATCCATATATGGATGAAATCTATTCCAGAGGATTTATGACGGATCTAAGCAAAGTCAGACGAAACGAGACTTCTCCACTGGTTTATCATAAGACATTTAATTATGGTGACTGTATTCTGGAAAAAAGAGCAGCCGCGGCAGCCGGTATCAATGAAAAGATATTTATCAACACCAAAGGACAGATCAGTGAGGGAACTGTCTGTAATGTCTTTTTTGTACGTAAAAATATGATCTATACACCGCAGCTTTCCTGCGGCCTGCTGCCGGGTATCCTGCGTGAATATATTATGGAAAGATTTCAGGTGACAGAAACGATCATTTATCCGGATGAGCTGATGTATTATGAGGAGTGTTTTGTGACAAACTCACTCATGGGTGTGATGCCGGTAAGACAGCTTGGAAATATCTGTTTTCCGCATCGCGTAAAAGCAGACGAAGTAAGAGAAGTATACGAAAAAGAAAAAATGTCCCTGTGAGGGGCATTTTTTTTGCCTGAATTGTGTCCAAAAAGTCACAAAAAAACGATTGACTTTCAAAGGCGAAATTTTGTATAATAGGAAAATTCGGAAATAGGAAAAAGACAGATAAGGAGGCAGACAGAAAAGATGAATAAGACACTTTTTAAATCCATCCGGGAATATAAGAAACAGTCATTGCTGGCGCCGTTTCTCGTAATTCTGGAGGTCCTGATGGAGGTTCTCATTCCTCTGGAAATGGCAAAGATCATAGATGTTGGAATAGCCAATGGTGATCTTGGTTATATTGTACAGCGCGGAATAATTCTTGTTGCAATGGCGATGCTGGCATTGTTTTTTGGTGTGCAGGCCGGTAATATGGCAGCCGTAGCGGCTGCTGGTTATGCGAAAAATCTTCGCCATGATATTTTCTATAAGGTGCAGGATTTTTCTTTCAAAAACATTGACCATTTCTCCACATCAGGTCTGGTTACACGAATGACAACAGATATTACAAACGTGCAGATGGCATATATGATGAGTATCCGTCTTCTGGCAAGAGCACCGATCATGATTCTTCTTTCCTGGATCATGACACTGCTGATCAATGTAAAGATTGCACTTCTGTTCCTGATCGTAATCCCGCTTCTTGGTGGAACACTGATGTTTATAGCAAAGAAAGCGCATCCACATTTTATCAGAGTATTTGACGAGTATGATGAACTGAACAATTCTGTGCAGGAAAATGTCAATGCATCACGTGTGGTAAAGGCATTTGTAAGAGAAGATTACGAGATAAACAAATTTCACGGTGTGTCCAATTATGTATATGCCCTGTTTACAAAAGCAGAAAAAATCGTTGCATGGAACTCTCCGGTCCTGCAGTTCATGATGTACGCGGTTGTACTTCTGATCGCGCTGATCGGTGGACGAAGCATTGTATTTGGAACCATGGAGACTGGAGAACTGACAAGTGTGATCGTATATGCAATTCAGATTCTGATGTCTCTGAATATGGTAACTTTTGTATTTGTCATGATCATGATCGCAGGGGCTTCCACAGACCGTATCACAGAGGTGCTTAATGAAGTTCCGGAGATGCAGGATAAAGCGGATACAGTGAAAGAAGTCAGAAATGGCGAGATTACTTTTGAACATGTAGATTTCAGCTATGCGGGTGAAGGCGGAAACCTTTCCTTGAAAGATATCAATCTTCATATTAAATCAGGACAGACAGTTGGTATCATTGGCGGCACCGGAAGTGCAAAATCTACACTGGTACAGATGATCCCGAGACTTTATGATGTCACTGGTGGTGCAGTAAAAGTAGCCGGAGTTGATGTACGTGACTATAATCTGGAAGTTCTGCGTGACCAGGTATCTATGGTTCTGCAGAAAAATGTATTATTTTCCGGCACGATCTACGATAATATCCGCTGGGGCAATGAACAGGCCAGTGATGAGGAAGTTAAGAGAGTCTGCCGTCTGGCGCAGGCAGATGGATTTGTAAATGAGTTCCCGAATGGTTATGAGACCATGATCGTACAGGGCGGTAATAACGTTTCCGGTGGACAGAAACAGCGTCTATGTATTGCACGTGCACTGCTTAAGAAACCTAAAATCCTGATTCTGGATGATTCCACCAGCGCAGTAGATACCAAAACAGATGCATTGATCCGTAAAGCATTCCGGGAAGAAATCCCGGACACGACCAAGATCATCATTGCACAGAGAGTTTCTTCGATAGAAGATGCCGATCAGATCATTGTGCTGGATGATGGTAAGATCGCAGGTGTGGGAACATCGGAAGAACTGCTGCAGACAAATGAGATCTACAGGGAAGTATATGAATCTCAGGTGAAAGGAGGAGAAGAGGATGAATAAGAATAAAAAACCGAAAATGAAAAAAAATGATTTAAAGACGGCAAAACGTCTGATGAAATATGTGACAGAGAAATATAAATTCCAGTTTATTCTTGTTTTCTTCTGTATCCTGATCAGTGCTGTGGCGACAACTGCAGTCTCTCTTTCTCTGAGATACCTTCTGGATGATTTTATCCTGCCGCTTGTTGGACAGAAAACCCCGGATTTTGCAGGACTTTATAAGGCCCTGACTGTTTTGGGCGTAATCTTTCTGGCAGGTGTCATTGCAACATTTATTTACACAAGAATGATGGTTTATATCGGACAGGGTGTACTCAAAAGAGTACGTGATGATATGTTTGAACATATGCAGACACTGCCAATCCGTTACTTTGACCAGAATACAAATGGTTCGATCATGAGTCTTTATACCAATGATACAGATACATTGAGACAGATGATCAGCCAGGCAATTCCACAGGCACTGATGGCATTGTTTACAATTGTTGTCACTTTTATTTCCATGCTGGTGCTGAGTCCGCTTCTTACGATACTTGCAGTAGTGATCATTTTTGTGATGCTTGCTGTTACCGGCAGGATCGGAGCAAAGAGTGGAAAATACTTTGTACATCAGCAGATGTCTCTGGCAGATGTGACCGGATTTGTGGAAGAACGAATGAACGGACAGAGGGTAGTAAAGGTATTTAATCATGAGGCAAAATCAAAAGAAGAGTTTGATCAGCTCAATGAAGTTCTTTTTGAGAGCGCCTCACAGGCAAATAAATACGGTAATATGATGGGACCAGTTATCGGAAATATCGGAAACCTGCAGTTTGTACTGACGGCGGTTCTCGGAGGAATCCTTTCTGTAGCAGGCATCGGAGGAATCACACTTGGTGTTATGGCTTCCTATCTGCAGTTCACCAAAAGCTTCACTCAGCCGTTCATGCAGGTGGCACAGCAGTTTAATTCCATCGTCATGGCGCTTGCCGGTGCGGAAAGAATTTTCAATCTGATCGATGAGAAACCGGAAGAGGATGAGGGTTATGTAACACTTGTCAATGCAAGAAAAGATGAGAATGGCAACATTGTAGAATGCAAAGAGAGAACCGGCATGTGGGCATGGAAACATCCGCATTCTGCAGATGGCTCCGTATCCTATACAGAGCTGAAAGGTGATGTAAGATTTGAGGATGTAACCTTTGGATATAATGAAGACAAAACAATTCTTCACGATATCAGCCTGTATGCGAAGCCCGGACAGAAACTGGCATTCGTCGGCTCTACCGGAGCCGGTAAGACAACCATAACCAATCTGATCAATCGTTTTTATGATATCCAGGAAGGCAAGATCCGTTATGATGGAATCAATATTACCAAGATCAAAAAGGATGATCTGAGACATTCTCTTGGAATCGTTCTTCAGGACACACATTTGTTTACCGGTACGATTCGTGATAATATCCGTTATGGCAAGCTGGATGCAACGGATGAAGAAATCTATGCAGCAGCAAAACTGGCACATGCAGATCAGTTTATACAGATGCTCCCGAAAGGATACGATACGATGCTGAGCGGGGATGGTGAAGAACTCTCTCAGGGGCAGAGACAGCTTCTGTCCATTGCGCGGGCAGCAGTTGCAGACCCACCGGTACTGATTCTGGATGAAGCAACTTCCAGTATCGATACCCGTACAGAAAGTATCGTACAGAAAGGTATGGACAACCTGATGAAGGGCCGTACCGTGTTTGTGATCGCGCACAGACTTTCTACGATTCGAAACAGTGATGCGATTATTGTTCTGGAACATGGCAAGATCATTGAGAGAGGTGACCACAAAGACCTCATTAAACAGAAAGGAACTTATTATCAGCTGTATACTGGTAAACTGGAACTTTCATAAAAAATATTACAGAGACAGAATTTCCTGATAATCTGGAGTTCTGTCTCTTTGTATATTCGGTAATCTGTGAGAAAAAAATGGTGCAATATGTGCAACAATTAACTGTATTTTTATTCCAGACGTGGTATACTGTCAACAAAAAGAAATGGGGGCTCAATATGTTAAAATCATGGACACCGGGCGAAGAACCGGACAAAGATGAGATGAAAGTACAGCTTGAGAAAACCAGAAACAGACTTTATGATCTTCAGATGAAGATCAAGGAGCACAAGCTCCCGGTACTGGTCCTTTTTGAGGGGTGGAGTGCAGCAGGCAAAGGCAGTATGATCGGTAAGGTGATCAGGAATATTGATCCTCGTTTTTTCAAGGTTGCCACGATGTCAGCTCCGACAGAGGAAGAGGTACGCAGACCGTTTCTGTATCGTTATATGAAACAGATCCCGGAAGAAGGCAAATTTACATTCCTGGATTCCGGATGGATGGAACAGACGGTGATGGAAGTATTGAATGGAGAACTCGAAGGAGATGCTTATGAGCGGCGTATCGAGAGCATCAGGCGTTTTGAAAGGCAGCTTACGGACAATGGATATCTGGTTCTGAAATTCTTTATGGAGATTGATAAGGACGAACAGGAAAAACGTATGAAGAAGCTGCTTTCCAAGGATGATACCAAGTGGCGTGTGACAGGATTCGATAAATGGCAGAACAAACATTATAAGAAGTGCGAGAATGTATTTGACCGTTATATGAAAGACACCAATATGTCCAGTTCGCCGTGGTATATCATTGATGCAAAGGATAAGAAGTGGGCAGAGCTGCAGGTGATGGATACACTGGTCAGCAGTATTGAAGTGGCATTGCAGAACCAGAGTCATTCGGTACCGATCCTTCAGAATGTTTTTCCACTGGTCAAGATGCCTAAGCTGAAAGACGTAGAGCTGGAAGGCAAGACAATTGACGAAGAAGAGTACCAGAAAGAATTGAAGAAGCTGCAGGCCAAACTGGGAGAACTGCATAATCGCCTGTACCGTAAGCGGGTTCCGGTGATCATTACCTATGAGGGATGGGATGCGGCCGGCAAAGGCGGCAATATCAAACGAATTGCAGGGGCATTGGATCCTAGAGGATATGAGGTACAGCCAATCGCCAGTCCGGAGCCACATGAGAAGGCTCGGCATTATCTCTGGAGATTCTGGACAAGACTTCCGAAGGATGGGCACATTGCAATCTTTGATCGTACGTGGTATGGCCGTGTCATGGTAGAACGGCTGGAAGGATTCTGCAGTGAAAATGACTGGAAACGTGCTTACAATGAGATGAATGAATTTGAAAAGGAACTCCACGACTGGGGTGCAGTGATCATCAAATTCTGGGTGCAGATTGATAAAGATACACAGCTGGAGCGTTTTAATGACCGCCAGAATAATCCGGAGAAACGCTGGAAGATCACAGACGAAGACTGGCGAAACCGTGAAAAATGGGATCAGTATGAAGAAGCAGTCGATGAGATGCTGAAGAAGACGAGTACAACGTTTGCACCGTGGCATATTCTGGAGTCCGTTGACAAGAAATATGCACGTATCAAAGCACTGAAGATTGTAATTGAAGAAATTGAGAAAGCACTGAAATAAAGAAGAACCTCTCTGTCGGCAATTGGTCCGGCAGGGAGGCTTTTTGCATATAAAGCAATTTCAGGATCTCAGATAATTTTTCATGGTCTTCAGAGCATTTTTTTCAAGGCGGCTGACCTGCGCCTGAGAGATGCCGATTTCATCAGCAACTTCCATCTGTGTCCGACCCTCATAGAAGCGCATTTCAATGATGTGCTTTTCTCTCTGGTTAAGCCGGTTCATGGCTTCCCGGAGAGATAGGTTTTCCAGCCAGTGGTCTTCTTTGTTTTTCTGATCGCTGATCTGATCCATGACATACAACGTATCGCCACCCTCGGAGTATACCGGTTCAAACAAGCTGACAGGACTCTGGATCGCATCCAGGGCATATACGATCATTTCTTTTTCAATGCCGATCTCATCAGCAATTTCATCGATCGTTGGTTCCTTCAGATTCTTTTTGATCATATTTTCTTTGGTATAAATGGCTTTATAGGCAATGTCGCGCAGAGAACGGCTTACCCGGATACTGTTATAATCCCGTAGATAGCGGCGGATCTCACCGATGATCATCGGGACTGCATATGTCGAGAATTTGACATTCAGTGTATCGTCAAAATTATCGACGGCTTTCATAAGACCAATGCACCCGATCTGAAAAAGATCATCGGCATTTTCATTGCTGTTCTGAAATCGTTTGATAACACTTAACACAAGGCGGAGATTTCCTTTGATATATTGTTCGCGGGCTTCAGAATCTCCTTTTTTGATCTTTTGAAATAATGCTTCTTTTTCGTCCGACTTCAGGATCGGAAGACTGGATGTATTTACCCCGCAGATTTCTACTTTATTAAGTGCCATCAAAATATCCTCCTCATCTCTTATTTCTGGTACTAGAAATGATTCTCAGGGAGGACAGGAAATATTCTTTTCTGGGAAAAATATAAAAATTAATAGCCCTTGACAGTGTCAGAGAAGGTGGTCTTTGTGAAAACATTTTTCTTCTTTGACTTCGACGAGGATGATATCATCACCAATCTGGCAGATGCAGCACCAGGGAATGATGTATTCGCTTTCTCTGCCGGGAAAAAAACAGAATTTGCCGGGACCTGGAACGATGAGAGCAGTGATGGTTCCTGTTTTGCGGTCGAACTCCAGATCGACCGGGCAGCCAAGACTGCGACAGGTACAGGTATTGATGACTTCTTTCTGTCTAAGCTCACATAATCGCATGAATTTACCACTTTTTATAAAAGATATGCAAAATTTATCTGAAATATACAGGTGCATTTCTTGACATTGTCCGAAAAAATAAAGTATAATTATTTCATTAAAAGGGGAAAGAGGGGAAAATACTGTGAGATGCCCGTTTTGTAATCAGGATAACAGCAAGGTTGTAGACTCCCGACCGGTAGATGATACAAATTCAATCCGGAGACGGCGAATGTGTGAATCCTGTGGAAAAAGATTTACGACATACGAAAAAGTTGAAACTATTCCATTGAGTGTCATTAAGAAGGATCAGACACGTGAACAGTATGACCGTTCCAAGATTCAGGGCGGAATTCTGCGTGCCTGCTATAAGAGACCGATTCCGGTGGAAAAGATCGAGTCGCTGATGGATTCTATAGAGGGAGATATTTTTGACACAGCAGACAAAGAAATTTCCAGTACCCGCATTGGTGAGATTGTCATGGAACATCTGAAGGACCTGGATGCAGTTGCTTATGTTCGCTTTGCTTCTGTCTACAGAGAATTCAAGGATGTCAGTACATTTATGGATGAACTGAAGAAATTTATGGAACCATAAAGAAAACATGAAAATATAAAAAGGCGCTTCGGATCAGAAATCCGGAACGCCTTTTGGATTATACATACGAATGAACAGGAGATTAAACAATACCCTGAGCCATCATTGCATCTACAACCTTTTCGAAACCTGCAATGTTAGCACCAACAACGAAGTTGTCCGGCATATCATAACGTTTTGCAGCATCGCTGATCTTAGCATAGATGTCAACCATGATCTGATGAAGTTTGGCATCAACTTCTTCGGATGTCCAGGAAAGTCTCTGAGAGTTCTGGCTCATTTCCAGTGCGGAAGTAGCAACACCACCTGCATTGGATGCTTTTCCAGGAAGGAAGAGAACACCGTTTGCCATAGCGTAGTCTGTAGCTTCTCTTGTAGTAGGCATGTTTGCACCTTCTACGATATATTTGCATCCGTTTGCAATCAGAGTTTTTACACCATCAAGGTCAAGTTCGTTCTGAGTTGCGCATGGAAGATATACATCACATTTGATGTTCCAGATGCCAACACCTTCTGTGTAAGTAGCACCTTCTACACGGTCAGCGTATTCTTTGATACGTCCACGTTTTACTTCTTTGATATCTTTGACAATGTCAAGGTTGATTCCGTTTGGATCATGGATATATCCGTTAGAGTCGCACATTGCAACAACATTTGCACCAAGCTGAGTAGCTTTCTGCACTGCATAGATTGCAACATTACCGGAACCTGTAACAACAACAGTTTTTCCGTCAAGAGAATCGTTGTGGTCTTTCATCAGTTCGTTCAGAATATATACAACACCGTATCCGGTAGCTTCTGTACGGATCAGGGAACCACCATAGGTAAGTCCTTTACCTGTCAGAACGCCTTCATAAAGATCACGAACACGTTTGTACTGTCCGAAGAGATATCCAATCTCACGTCCGCCAACACCGATGTCACCAGCCGGTACGTCTGTGTCTGCGCCGATGTATTTGCAGAGTTCTGTCATAAAGCTCTGGCAGAATGCCATAACTTCTCTGTCAGATTTGCCCTTAGGATCGAAGTTGGAACCACCTTTACCGCCACCGATCGGGAGACCTGTAAGGGAGTTTTTGAAAACCTGTTCGAAGCCGAGAAATTTAAGAATGCTCTGGTTTACTGTCGGATGGAAACGAAGACCACCCTTGTAAGGTCCGATTGCACTGTTGAACTGTACACGGTATCCTTTGTTTACCTGTACTTTGCCGTTGTCATCTACCCACGGAACACGGAAAGAAATGATTCTTTCTGGCTCTACCAGACGTTCCAGAACGGAAAGACTGCGGTATTTTTCTTCATTTTTGTCGATAACAACTTTCAGAGAATCCAGTACTTCTTTGACTGCCTGATGGAATTCTGGTTCGCCAGGATTCTGTGCAACGACTCTTTCATAAACTTCTTCTGTGTAAGACATGTTGATTTCCTCCTCATTCGTTTTATGAATTATGTCTATCTGTCTAAGACATTTGTCCAGGGACTATTATACACAAAAGTGGTAAAGTTGAAAAGGGTATGAGAAAAATTTTTTTAAAAAATATATTCAGCCTGACTTACAAAATTTTGAGATACAATATGCAGAGAATTTTACCTTGCGAAATTGGGCGGAATGTGAGATTATAGTACAATACGAGTTACTGAATATAGGATTCCAGTGACTGATATGAATAAAAAATTCACGGAGAGGAGTGAAAAAATGAGAACATTTGACAAATCAACAAAACTCGATAATGTACTGTATGATGTGAGAGGACCGGTGGTTGATGAGGCGGCCAGAATGGAAGAGGAAGGCAAGGAAATTCTGAAACTGAATATCGGAAACCCGTATCCGTTCGGATTCTCAGCTCCTCAGGAAGTGATTCTGGATATGCTGAGCAATATCCGTACATCTCAGGGATATTCCGATTCCAAGGGAATCTTTTCTGCACGTAAGGCAATCATGCAGTATGCGCAGCTTCGTAATATTCCAAATGTTTCCATGAATGATATATATACTGGAAATGGTGTAAGTGAGCTGATCAATCTCTGTATGCAGGCACTTCTGGACAATGGAGATGAGATTCTGATCCCGGCGCCGGACTATCCGCTCTGGACGGCTACAGCTACACTTGCCGGAGGAAACGTTGTCCATTATGTCTGTGATGAACAGTCAGACTGGTATCCGGATATCGATGACATCAGAAGCAAGATCACAGATAAGACAAAAGCAATCGTCATCATCAATCCGAACAACCCGACAGGTGCAGTATATCCCAAAGAAATTCTTGAACAGATCGTTCAGATCGCAAGAGAAAAAGAACTGATCATTTTTTCGGATGAGATTTATGACCGCCTGGTTATGGACGGATATGAGCATACATCCATTGCCTCTCTGGCACCGGATGTTTTCTGTGTTACATTTTCCGGATTGTCCAAATCCCACATGATCGCCGGATTCCGTATCGGATGGATGATCTTAAGTGGAGCAAAGGACAAGGCAAAAGGTTATATAGAAGGAATCAAGATGCTTTCCTCTATGAGACTTTGTTCCAATGTGCCGGCACAGTCAATCGTGCAGACAGCACTTGGTGGATACCAGAGTGTCACAGAGTATATCAAACCGGGTGGAAGAGTTTATGAGCAGAGAGAGTGCATCTATAATGCACTGAAAGATATTCCGGGAATTTCTGTAGTAAAACCTCATGCTGCTTTCTATATCTTCCCGAAGATCGATACCGAGAAGTTCAATATTACAAATGATGAACAGTTTGCACTTGATTTCCTGCATGAGAAACAGGTACTGATCGTTCCGGGCAAAGGCTTTAACTGGATGAAACCAGATCATTTCAGAATTGTTTATCTTCCAAATATAAGACAGCTTGAGAAGTCAATGGAAAAACTTAGAGAATTTCTGCGCACATATCAGCAGAGATAACTGGACTGAAATGACAGGAAATGTTATACTTATTTTAGATTAGAGATTTATTTTGAGGAGGGCCTGAGGGAAAAAGAAGCATAAGTCGAAAGGAGTATCATGCATGACAGAATTTAACACAAAAGTAACAACGGAAATTGAAAATCTGACACAGATGTGCGTAGATCATTCCAGTATGGATGTGTCACTTTATGGAAAGTACGATGTAAAAAGAGGACTTCGAGACATCAATGGTAAAGGCGTTCTGGCCGGGTTGACGCAGATATCCAATGTACAGGCGGTTAAAGTTATTGATGGGAAAGAAGTTCCCTGTGCAGGAAGTCTTTATTACCGAGGATATAATATCAAAGATCTGACGGCGGGGTTTGTCAATGATAATCGGTTTGGATTTGAAGAGACGACCTACCTTCTTTTGTTTGGTAAACTTCCAAGTGCAAAAGAACTTGCAGATTTCCAGACTTTGCTGGCAGCCCAGCGTTCATTACCGAGAAATTTTGTACGTGATGTTATCATGAAAGCACCGGGACGTGATATTATGAATGCACTTTCACGAAGCGTGCTTACTCTATATTCCTATGATAATAATCCAGATGATATTTCACTTCCGAATGTACTAAGACAGTGCCTGAACCTGATCAGTGAATTTCCACTGCTGTCCGTATATGGATATCAGGCATACAGTCATTATGTGAGAGGTAAGAGTCTTTATATCCACAATCCGAAGAAAGAACTTTCTACAGCTGAGAATATTCTTCGGATTCTCAGACCGGACAAAAAATATACAGATCTGGAAGCGAAGATCCTTGATCTGGCATTGATACTTCATATGGAACATGGTGGTGGTAACAACTCTACATTTACAACACATGTTGTTTCATCATCCGGAACGGATACATATTCTGCAATTGCTGCTGCACTCGGCTCCCTGAAAGGACCGAAACATGGCGGCGCGAACATTAAGGTTATTCAGATGTTCCAGGATATGAAGAAAGAAGTACGTGACTGGGAAGATGAAGAGGAAGTTCGTGCATATCTGAAACGCCTTCTTCATAAAGATGCATTTGACAGACGTGGTCTGATCTATGGTATGGGACATGCAATTTATTCTGTTTCCGATCCGAGAGCAGAAGTTCTTAAGGGATTTGTAGAAAGCCTCGCAAAAGAAAAAGGACGTATGAAAGATTATCGCCTGTATTCCATGGTTGAATGGATGGCTCCACAGGTGATCGCAGAAGAACGCCGTATTTATAAGGGTGTCAGTGCCAATGTCGATTTTTACAGCGGATTTGTATACAGCATGCTGGATCTTCCGCTGGAACTCTATACACCAATGTTTGCCGTGGCACGTATTGTTGGATGGAGTGCGCATCGAATGGAAGAGCTGATCAATACAGATAAGATCATCCGTCCGGCATATAAGAGTGTTCTGCCTGAGGCAGAATATATTCCTCTCAGCGAGAGATAAGATCAGACAGCAGAGGAGAAAATAATGTTTCGATGTTTTTTTCCAGATGAATATCTGGATTCTGCGTATGTGATAGATTATGACCGCCTTTACCGCGAAGGGTATCGCGGTCTGATCTATGACATTGATAATACACTTGTGCCTCACGGGGCACCGGCAGATGAGCGGGCAATTGCACTTTTTGCACATTTGAGAGAACTTGGATTTGGCTATTGTCTGTTGTCAAACAATCAGATTGAGCGGGTTTCCTCATTTGCAGATGCGATTGGTGCACAGTTTATTGAGAATGCGCACAAGCCATCTGTACGTAATTATAAGAAAGCAATGGAACTTCTTGGAACAGACACAGGAAATACCATTTTTATAGGAGATCAGCTTTTCACAGATGTATATGGGGCCAAAAGAAGCGGCATCCGTAATATTCTGGTGAAGCCGATCCATCCAAAAGAAGAAATTCAGATTGTGCTCAAACGCTATCTGGAAAAAATAGTATTACATTTTTACAAAAAGGAGGAGGGGATTTCATGAACCACGTGGTGATCATTGGGTTTATGGGTTCGGGAAAAACGAGAGTTGGAAAGCAGCTTTCCAAAGACTTGGGATTACCATTTGTTGATCTGGAGAAGATCATTACAAAGAGGATGAATCTTTCTGCAAGAGAGATATTCGAGAGATTCGGAGAGCCGTATTACCGTGCATTGGAGACTCTGGCACTGAAACAGCTGATTCAGGATTCAGAGCGCAAGGTGATTTCACTTGGAGCAGGTCTTCCACTGCAGGAACAGAACGAAAAATATCTCAGAGAACTTGGTACAGTTGTTTATCTGAAAGGATCACTGGCAACGCTCAAGAAACGTCTGGAGGGATCCAAAAAAGATCCGATGCTGGATGGGGAAGACAGAGATGACAAGATCAAGAAACTTCTGAAACAGAGAGATCCGGTATATCAGAAGTTTGCTGATATTCAGGTAACGACAGGAGAAGTGCCTTTTGAGGAGCTTATTAAAGAAATTGAAGAGAAATTGGCTTCTTATGAAAAAAAGTAGTTGAAAAAACTTCCTGTATATTATAGAATAACTGATAGCGAACACAAAACGAAGGAGGATAATAAAATGATTTCTGCAGGTGATTTCAGAAACGGTGTCACAATCGAAATTGAAGGAAACGTATGTCAGATCGTTGAATTCCAGCATGTAAAACCTGGAAAAGGCGCTGCGTTCGTAAGAACAAAATATAAAAACATTATCACAGGAGCTGTACTGGAAAAATCTTTCCGTCCTACAGAGAAATTCCCACAGGCTCGTATCGACCGTGTGGACATGAGTTATCTGTACAATGATGGAGACCTTTACAACTTCATGAATACAGAAACATATGATCAGGTTGCACTTACAAAAGAACAGGTTGGGGATTCTCTCAAATTCGTTAAAGAGAACGAAGTTGTTAAAGTTTGCTCCTGGAATGGAAATGTATATGCAATCGAGCCGCCTCTGTTTGTAGAACTTGAAGTTATCGAGACAGAGCCAGGATTCGCTGGAAACACAGCACAGGGTGCTACAAAACCTGCAACTGTTGAAACAGGTGCTCAGGTAATGGTTCCGCTGTTCGTTAACCAGGGAGACAAACTGAAAATTGATACAAGAACAGGTGAATATCTGTCTCGTGTATAATTAATAGGAATGATTGTTACTGTGAAGCAGTAACATGTGATGATACCACCGGAGAGATTCGGTGGTATTTTTTCTTTACAGAGAAAAATGATTTTGATGAGAAATCTTTTTAACAGGATAAGGAGGATATTATGGAGTACAGAACACTTGGAAAGACAGGATTAAAAATTTCACGTATGGGATTTGGAGGAATTCCGATTCAGAAGATCGATGAGGAAGGAACAAAGAAGCTTCTTCATGCGATGGCAGAGAAAGGAATCAACTATATTGATTCTGCAAGAGGTTATACCGTCAGTGAACAGTATATTGGATATGGGCTGGAAGGGATTCGTGACAAATTCGTGCTTGCAACAAAGTCCATGTCCAGAACAAAAGAAGCAATGGCAGCAGATATCGAGACAAGTCTTGGAAACTTCCGTACAGATTATATAGATCTGTATCAGGTACATAACCCGAGTATGGAACAGCTGGACCAGGTAATTGGTGAAGGCGGTGCTCTGGAAGCTCTTATGGAAGCCAAAGCAGCAGGAAAGATCGGACACATCGGACTCACTGCACATTCCACAGCTGTATTTGAGCGTGCACTGGAACTGGACTGGGTTGAGACGATCATGTTCCCATATAATATCGTAGAGCAGCAGGGGGCAGAATTGATCCATAAATGTGCGGAGAAGAATATTGGATTTATTGATATGAAACCACTTGCCGGCGGAGCAATTGAAGATGGCACACTGGCACTGCGTTATGTCTGTTCAAACCCGGATGTGACTGTTGTAATTCCGGGAATGGCTGAGATTCGTGAGTTGGATGAAAATATGGCAGCATGTTCCAATACAGCTCCACTTACCGAAGAAGAACTTGCCAAAATGGACAAGGTTCGTGAACAGCTGGGCACTGATTTTTGCCGCAGATGTAATTATTGTGCACCGTGTACTGTAGGTATCAACATTCCAAGTGTGTTTCTTTTTGCAGGTTATCTGCAGAGATATGATCTGGCAGACTGGGCGAAAGAACGCTACAGTACGCTGAAAGTAAAAGCCTCCGCATGTATTGGCTGTGGCAAATGTGAACCAAGATGTCCGTATCATCTGCCTATCAGAGAAAAATTAAAGGTATGCGCAAAGGATATGGGAGAATAAACATGTTCAAAGATATTGTAAAAGCAAGCAGAAGCTACAGAGGATATGATGAATCTTATCGCTTCAGCAGAGAAGAGTTGGAAGACTTCGTGGACTGTGCACGCTTTGCACCGTCCAGTGTCAATGCCCAGCCATTTCGTTATTATCTGGCATGGGAGAAGGAAGAAGTAGACCGAATCCAGAAACGGACGAACTGGGCAAGGGCGCTGCCACAGATGCAGCTTCCGCATCCGGGAATGTGCCCAACAGGATTTATTGTCATCTGCCAGGATTTGAATCTTGGAGCTTCGATTCCGAGATACCAGAAAGATGTCGGAATCGTAGCACAGACGATGCTCCTCGCAGCTGCTGAGAAAGGACTCGGCGGCTGCATGATTGGAAACTACAATGCAGATTCCGTCAAAAAAGAACTAAACCTGGCAGACAATCTTGCCCCGGTGCTGATCGTGGCATTTGGCAAACCAGCCGAAAAGATCGTGATCAAAGAAATTAACGAAGGCGAAGACATCGCCTACTATCGCGACGAAAATGACGTACACTACGTACCAAAACGTAAACTGGCCGATATTATACAAAAAAAATAATCGAAGAATTATTATCCATAGAGAAGAATCGTTTTAATTTTCCACAGATTTTACATAACTATGTCCTGGATTTGATTTCGATGCAATATAGTAGTCAGGACAATGTAAAAAGAGAAAAACTGTGGAGGATACAAGACGATGAAACAGGATGTCTATATGAAACGGGAATTATCCTGGCTGAAATTTAATGAACGAGTACTGGAAGAGGCAGAAAAAGAGCAGATTCACCAGATTCTTAAAGCAGTCCGGAAACTGAATGTCCGTAAGGATGCAGCCTATGAGACACTGATGGAAAAACTGGAAGAAATCGGTGTCAGCATGGTGGATTTTCACCGCCTCAGCATTGAAGAAAGCGCGTATCTGGAAGTGTTCTTTGACTCAGAGATTCTGCCTCTTCTTTCACCTACGATCGTGGGAAAACGTCAGCCGTTCCCATTTCTGAAAAACCGTGAGATCTATGCAGTCTGTGTGTTACAGACAAAGAGCGGAAAAGAAAAACTCGGCATCGTACCGTGCAGTAAGGAAGGTTTTCCGGAGCTTTGCCCCGCTGGATCTGTCATTTGTGTTCCAGATTCAGGACCGTCTGCGCACCAGACCGGAATTGTTTTTTGAAAAAAGAATTCCACAGCCATCACCGGAATTTGATCTGGAAAAACCAATCCTGCCACAGATCAAAGAAAAAGACAAACTGCTTTCTTATCCATTTGAAAGTATGAAACCGTTTCTTCGTATGCTTCATGAAGCGGCAAACGACAAATCCGTCATTGCAATCAAGATGACTTTGTACCGTTTGTCCCGTCAGAGCAAAGTAGTGGAGGCACTGATTGAAGCTGCTGAAAACGGAAAAGAAGTTTTTGTTATGATTGAGCTGAAAGCTCGCTTTGACGAAGAAAATAATATTGAATGGTCAAGAAGGCTGGAAGCAGCAGATGCCTATCAGGCTTCCTATGACTTGGAAAATTGAAAAATATGAAAGACAAAAAATTGACATTAATTAAATTTTTATATAAAAAACTGCCGCAATTATGGCAGTTTTTTGTACTTTATTTGACTTGTTACGATAAAAGAGGGTGTGCTATAATAAATTTCGATCTGTTGTTCGTAAAAGATAAAATGATATGGGCAATGACAACATTATAATTCGGGAGGCGAATAGAGTGAAATATCTGAGACAGTTTGGAATCATCCTTGCTGTGACCTGCGCGGGGGAGATCATGAAATATTTTATCCCGCTTCCGATACCGGGCAGTATTTATGGTTTGATTCTGATGTTTGTGCTTCTTCTTTTGAGAGTGATCAAAGTAGAACACGTAAAAGAAACAGGAGAATTTTTGATTGAAATTATGCCGCTGATGTTTATTCCGGCAGGAGTGGGACTGATCACATCCTGGGAGCAGCTGCAGTCTTTCATGGTGCCGCTTCTGGTGATCACAGTCGTGTCTACATTTGTAGTTATGATCGTGACTGGAAAAGTGACAGACTTCTTAATTTCGAGAATAGGGAAAGGAGAAAAGAAGTAGTATGGACAATCTGATCTTAAGTTCAGCAACAGTAGGTATCGTGATCAGTCTTCTGGCCTACGAAATCGGTCTTGCAGCGCAGCGCAAATGGAAATTGGCAGTATTGAATCCACTACTGATCTCTATTGCACTTGTGATCGTATTTCTGGTAGTGTTCCATGTGGATTATGAAAGCTACAATATGAGTGCAAAATATCTGAGTTATCTGCTGACACCTGCAACAGTCAGTCTGGCGATTCCATTGTATCTGCAGCTTGATCTGTTGAAAAAAAATATCGGAGCGATACTGGGAGGCGTGATCTCAGGTGTGATCGCAAGCCTTGGAACTGTGTTTGTAATGTCTGTTGTGTTTGGACTGAGCCATAAAGAATATGTAACTATGCTTCCGAAATCCATTACAACGGCAATCGGAATGGGAGTATCAGAGGAACTTGGCGGATATGTGACGATCTCTGTTGCCGTGATCATTATTACAGGTGTTCTGGGAAATATGTCAGCAGAATTTATCTGTAAGCTTTTCCGTATTAAGAGCCCGATTTCCAGAGGCCTTGCAATCGGCACGGCATCCCATGCAGTAGGAACTGCGAGAGCAATGGAACTGGGTGAAGTCGAGGGAGCAATGAGCAGTCTTGCTATCGTTGTGTGCGGTCTGTGCACAGTAATCGGAGCATCCATCTTTTCCTATCTGTGGTAAACGGAAATAAAAAATATAAAAAGTTGACGATTCATCCTGAAACCACGGATGGTCGTCAACTTTTTTTTCTGTTCTAAAAGAGTTATATGTATCTCTCTTGCAACTGGCTGTCATACATTTGCTTAGACCCTATAGTTTTGCGCCACCGGATTTCCCCGGCTATGCCTTTTTTTAAAATAAATATAGTCTTTTATTGCATAAACGATAATATGTAGTATTGTATATTTGAATCCATTCCATGTTTTATTCAGCATTGATACTGAGCGGCTGTTCCTGATTATTTAACATTCCCATTTTTATAAGTAATGATATTGCATCACCCATGCCTGCTACATAGGACATGTCTGCGTATCGTTCATCCCTTGATTCCAGGCATGCAATATAATCATCTACGACTCTTCTGATTACATAAGGTATTTTCAGACTGCTGTAGCGTTCTTCCAGATAATCCAGATCACCGTTGTCCTGCTGAATATACTCATCCGATTCAAATATTTTCTGTCTCCTTTCTCCCATCATTTTTTCGATGTAGTTTGCAATTACAGCTTCGTTTTTGTTTTCCAATTTTTAATCCTCCGTTTGTGCAATAACTATAGGTTTCGCCATTATTCTATAATTCAGAAAGGTATATCGTCAATACGATTCGTCAGACAATTTCTTAGATTTTTCGACAAATCATAGAATCTTCTTTGGTAGATTTTATGTTATTTTTAAAGCATTTCCGATGGTTTTTGTGTGTTTTGATTTTTTATAAAAACAGAGTCGTTTTTTGCTAAGAATTTTCTTTACTTTTCTGTAGTTTTCGAATAATATTGTAGATATATGCATATCAGAATATGAATAAATATGCATTCCATTTCAGAAGGGAGAGGAACTTATGACAACTTCACACATCTGCATCATGATAGCAATCATTGTTTATCTGGGTGCAATGATCTATGTCGGCTACCTCTGTTCCAAGAAAAATAATGACACATCCGATTTTTATCTGGGTGGACGTAAACTTGGACCATTGGTTACAGCAATGAGTGCAGAGGCTTCCGATATGAGCAGCTGGCTTTTGATGGGACTTCCGGGTCTGGCTTATCTGTCTGGAATCGCTGATGCCGGATGGACTGCAATCGGACTTGCAATTGGAACGTATCTTAACTGGAAGATCGTTGCAAAGAGAATTCGTCTCTACACACATGTAGCAGGCAATTCGATTACATTGCCATCATTCTTCAGCAACCGTTTCAGAGACAACAGACATCTGTTACAGTCGATCGGAGCTATTTTTATCGTTATTTTCTTTATTCCGTATACGGCTTCCGGATTCGCAGCCTGTGGAAAACTTTTCTCCAGCCTTTTTGGAGTAAAATATCTCACAGCAATGATCATCAGTGCCCTTGTTATAGTTGGATATACGACTCTCGGAGGATTTCTTGCCGCATCAACAACGGACTTTATCCAGAGCATCATCATGTCTATTGCACTGATCATCGTATTTTGTTTTGGGGTATCTATAGCAGGAGGTCCTTCAGCGGTTATTGATCATGCGAAATCACTGCCGGGTTATCTGACCATGATGACAACTTATGATCCTGTAAGTGGAACGGAGTCTGCATATCCTGTTATAAATATTGTTTCCATGATGGCCTGGGGACTTGGCTATTTTGGTATGCCGCATATTCTTCTTCGATTTATGGCAATTGAAGATGAAAAGAAACTTTCCTTATCAAGAAGAGTAGCTACTACATGGGTAGTGATCTCACTTGCTGTAGCAGTACTGATCGGTGTGATCGGCCTTGGAATGACAGAAGCAGGCAAACTTGAAATGCTTCAGGGATCTAATTCAGAAACGATCATTGTTAAGATTGCAGATCTTTTGAGTACATATGGTGTTCTTCCGGCACTGCTTGGTGGTACGATCCTTGCGGGAATCCTTGCATCTACCATGTCTACTGCAGATTCACAGCTTCTGGCAGCTTCTTCAGCAGTATCTTCTGACCTTCTCGGAAGTATCCTGAAGAAAAAAGCTGACAAGAAGGAGAGTATGGTTGCTGACCGTGTTACATTGCTTTTGATCGCAGTTGTAGCGGTTATCATTGCACGTAATCCGGACAGCTCAGTATTTAACATCGTATCTTTTGCGTGGGCTGGATTTGGTGCTGTATTTGGACCGGTTGTATTGTTTGCTTTGTTCTGGAAACGTACGAACTGGCAGGGTGCACTGGCAGGAATGATTTCTGGTGGTGTTATGGTATTTGTATGGAAATATCTGGTTCGACCGAATGTGTCTTTCCTGAATTTCTATGAATTACTTCCGGCTTTCCTGGTATCCTGCGCGATGATCGTGCTGGTAAGTCTTGCGACTAAGGCACCTTCCAAAGAAATCACGGATGAATTTGAACTGATTCAGAAAAGAATGGCTGAATAAATATAGTCGATGAAATAGTATAAAAAGAAAAGCTGGTGATTATCCGAATATGGATAATCATCAGCTTTTTTAGATGTTCCAAAATGGACCTGAGGGGAATCGAACCCCTGTCCGAAAGCCTATCCCTTGCGGTGTCTCCCATCACAGTCGCTGTTTTAACATTCCCTTGGCAATACGCCCATCGACAGGCTTATTGCTTCAGTAGCTTCATGATACATCTACCGGGGCAAAGCTTACCCGGCAAGGTTTCTCACATAGTCGACACCAGATTCCTGATGTGTGAGTGCATCAGGGCTGATGAGCAGCACTTAGGCTGCTAACGCGTACTGTTCGTCTGCGTTTATATTTAGTTTCCCGGTTGGTACGCAGTCCAGGAGTCTGCGGATGGCTGCCTCAACTTCAAAGCCCCCGTCGAAACCAGTACAAGCCCTGATCAGGTTCGGAAAGATCCGATATTACTGGTAAACAGACGATGCTTGTGTTTCTGACTTTTTCTATTATATGAAACTGTATATAGAGTTGTCAAGGGAAGAACTTGGTTTTTATAACCTTTTTATAAAATACTGAAAAAAACTTGACAGTGACAGTTAGAAGATGTAAACTCACGATAGATACAACGAACAGAAGTTACTCGAAACAAATAGTAAGACAAAACAAACTGAACGGATCAGGAGGAACGAAAATGGAAGCACTGCGAGAGGAAATATATGATCATACATCAGATCCTGCTCAGGAATCCTTCCGTAATCAGCAGTATCAGAGAAGCAGCATGCAGCGGAGTGCTATTGTTGACAGACTTCGCCGGGAAGGCTGCAGGATTACAAAACAGAGAAAGATCATACTGGATATTATTTTGCAGGAAGAATGTACCTGTTGTAAGGAAATATATTTTCTGGCATCTAAAAAGGATCCAAATATTGGAATGGCGACAGTATACAGAATGATCAATCTTCTGGAAGAAATCGGTGCCCTAAAAAGGAAAAGCGCTTATCGCATCTGCGATGAACAGGGACAGGTACCTGTCTGCTGTGTACAACTGGATGATCAGACAAATATCCGGCTGGATAATGAAAAACTTCGCAAGATCATTGAAAAAGGAATGGAATCCTGCGGATATCTTCAGTCAAGGAGAGTACGACGCGTATCCGTTGAAAATAGCAACTAATGGACGCCCGGAAGAAAATACGCAAAAAACAGAAGTAAATTACTCTGTTTTTAGATGATAATGAGAAAATTTATCACTTTAGCAAGTTAGTCTGGACTTTTGTTTTGGAGATTTTATAATATGTGTAATGTTAAAAAAGAGATATACAGGAGGATATTACAATGATCAAACTTGATAAGAAACACAGCGGAGTATTCGCGGCAGGAGTATTATTCGGAACAGCAGGAATCAAACTTCTTTCCAGCAAAGATGCAAAAAAAGTTTATACGAACTGTACAGCAGCTGTTCTTCGTGCAAAAGACTGCGTAATGAAAACTGTATCCAAGGTTCAGGAGAACGCAGAAGATATTTATGCAGAAGCACAGCAGATCAACGAAGATCGCGCAGCAGCTGAGGAAGCATTTGAAGATACTGCTGAAGAAGAAACATTTAAAGAAACAGAAGAAACTGCAGCAGAAGAGGAATAAGAACAAAGCACCTGCGGAGAGAAACTGCAGGTGTTTTTCATAACTAAAGGTGATGACAATATGAGATTTAAAATAGAACATGAAATCAGAGGCAGAGTCAGACTTCATATCTGTCAGAAACGAATGACATGCAGACAGGCAGATCAGTTGGAATATTTTCTGACAAAACTGAATGGTGTAACCTCTGCCAAAGTAGTAGAGAGAAATCAGGACGTAGTGATCTGTTATTCTGATAACAGAGAAGAAATGTTGAGGGCAATTCAGAGATTTTCTTATGAAAAGGCTGAGGCACCGGAAAGTTATCTTCAGAATTCAGGAAGAGAAATGAATGGAGAATACTGGGAGAAGATGGTAAACCATGTTGTGCTCCATTATGGTAAGAAAATATTCCTGCCACTTCCGGTCCGGACATTTCTGACAACGCTGAAATCTGTGAAATATATCTGGAAAGGTGTGCGCACACTTGCAAAATGCAGAATTGAAGTTCCGGTACTGGATGCAACGGCGATCGGTGTATCCATGCTCAGAGGTGACTTCAGTACAGCTTCTTCCGTAATGTTCCTTCTTGGCTTTGGTGAGATTCTTGAAGACTGGACACACAAAAAGTCTGTGGATGATCTGGCACGAAGCATGTCCCTGAATGTGAGCAAGGTATGGCTGATAACAGAGGATTCTGAAGTTCAGGTAGGAACAGATGAAATTAAACCTGGTGACAGAGTCCGTATACATATGGGAACCGTAATTCCGTTTGACGGTATTGTTACAGAAGGCGAGGCTATGGTAAATGAAGCGTCTCTGACAGGGGAATCCATGCCGGTGGCAAAACATGAATCCAGTTATGTATATGCCGGAACGGTTATGGAGGAAGGTGAACTTACCATTCGCGTAAAAGAAACTTCCGGCTCTACCAAGTTTGAAAAGATCGTAACCATGATCGAAGAGACTGAAAAACTGAAATCGGCAGTGGAGAGCAAAGCAGAACATCTTGCAGACAGACTGGTTCCGTATACACTTGCTGGTACAGCTCTTACATATGCACTCACACGAAATGTGACCAAGGCATTGTCTATTCTTATGGTTGATTTTTCCTGTGCATTGAAACTTGCAATGCCAATTTCTGTTCTTGCAGCGATACGTGAGGCAAATGCACATCATATTACGGTGAAGGGTGGAAAATTTCTGGAAGCAGTTGCTGAGGCAGATACGATTGTGTTTGATAAGACAGGAACACTGACGAAGGCACAGCCGACAGTTGTTGATGTAGTTTCCTTTAACGGTGATTCAAAAGAAAATCTTCTCAGACTTGCTGCATGCATGGAAGAACATTTTCCACATTCCATGGCAAAAGCAGTTATGGATGCTGCAAAAGAACGTGGCCTGACTCATGAAGAAATGCATTCCAAAGTTGAATATATTGTAGCTCACGGAATTTCAACAATGGTAGATGGAAGAAAAGCAATTATAGGAAGCCATCATTTTGTATTTGAAGATGAAAAATGTACAATTCCGGTCGGAAAGGAAGAATTGTTCAGAAATCTTCCAGAAGAATATTCTCATCTGTATCTTGGAATTGAAGGGAAACTTGCCGCGGTGATTTGCATTGAAGATCCGCTTCGCCCGGAGGCACCGGAGGTTGTAAAGGCACTGCGAAAAGCGGGGTTCACACAGATTGTTATGATGACAGGTGACAGTGACCGCACAGCAAAAGCAATCGCAGCCAGAGTTGGAGTCGATAAATATTATTCTGAAGTACTTCCGGAGGACAAAGCAAAATTCGTAGAAGAAGCTAAAGCACAGGGACGTAAAGTCCTGATGGTAGGTGATGGAATTAATGACTCTCCGGCGCTTTCTGCAGCAGATGTTGGTATTGCGATCAGTGATGGAGCAGAACTTGCAAGAGAAATTGCGGATATCACGATCGGGGCAGATGATCTGAGTGTCATGGTTACACTGAAGGAAATCAGCAATGGTCTGATGGATAAGATCCATAAGAATTACAGACGTATCGTTGGTATTAATGGAAGTCTGATCGCTCTTGGTGTAACAGGAGTGATTCAGCCGACTATGTCTGCATTGCTTCATAATACTTCAACTTTACTGATTGGTATGGACTCTATGAAATCTGTACTCTAAAGTCAGTGCAGAATATGAAAAGTTAATTAAAGAAAACTCTTGACAGCAAGTGAAAAGTATTGTACTATCATATTAGTTAGAAACAGCTAACAAATAAAAACTTACGGATATGGAAACATATCCGTAAATTTAAAACAATAGGTTAGACACAACTAATCAACGGGAGACTTAAGGATGTTAGAAGCTGAGATCATAGCACACTGTGCACCTACGCTGGCAGGAATCAAAACTGCAAATATGTTTACTTATACACCAATGAACAGAAATAAATTGTCCATGGAAATTGAAGAGGAAAACAGAAAACTGAATTGCAGAGGTGTTTTTGTGGAAGTGCTCAGAACAAGTGAACATAAGGCACTGGTCTATGTATACCGCAAAAAGAAACTGGAACAGGATCTGCAGTGTGAAGGTGCATGTGCTCTTTTGAAAGACTGCGGTTATGAATGTCAGGAGACAGATTGCTGTATTCGACAGCTTCAGGAGCGCTTTTTTGAAAAAGATGGTTTTCCACATGAAGTTGGGCTTTTTCTTGGGTATCCTCTTGATGACGTGACTGGATTTATTGAACAGAAAGGTAAAAATTATAAATGTTGCGGAATCTGGAAAGTATATGGAAATGAAAAGCAGACTCAGATGCTTTTCCGGAAACTGAAGAAATGTTCAGAAATCTACAGACGACTTTTTGCGGATGGAAGATCAATTCTTCAGCTGACTGTTGCAGCATAAACAGAAAGGATAAGGTAAATCAAGATGAGTAAAGTAGCAGTAGTATATTGGAGTTCAACAGGAAACACAGAAGCTATGGCAAATGCAGTAGCGGAAGGAGCAAAAGCAGCAGGTGCAGAAGTTATTTCTTTTGAATCAGCTGATTTTTCAGCAGATAAAGTAGATGAATTTGATGCAATCGCATTTGGATGCCCTGCAATGGGAGATGAAGTACTGGAAGAAGATGAATTTGAGCCAATGTTCAGCGAATGTGAGGCAAAGCTTTCTGGTAAAAAGATCGGTCTTTTCGGATCCTATGGATGGGGAGACGGAGAATGGATGCACAACTGGGAAGATAAATGCAAAGAAGATGGAGCAGTCCTGGTTGCTGATGGTGTGATCTGCCAGGAAGAGCCGGATGATGATGCGGTTGAAAGCTGTAAAGCACTTGGTAAAGCACTTGCATAATCTCAGATTATTTTATAGACAACAGAAATGTAACAGCAGAGAACCGGAAGCCGTCTGAATGGCTTCCGGTTTTTGTGTTGTAAGAAATTACTTCCAATTCCAACCAATTTTCTGCTTTCCGTTCACAAAACCTACATAAATCTCTGATAAGATAAAACAAAATAAAAAGTAAATGTTTGATGGAGGAATGAAAAATGGAAGCCCCAAAGATTCTTGTAGTAGATGATGAAAGTCGTATGCGTAAGCTTGTGAAGGATTTCCTTGAAAAGAAGAATTTCCATGTGCTGGAAGCCGGAGATGGTGAAGAGGCAATGGATATTTTTTATGAAGAAAAAGATATAGCACTGTTGATCCTGGATGTCATGATGCCTAAGATGGATGGCTGGGAAGTATGTCGTGAGATCCGTAAAAATTCTAAAGTGCCGATCATTATGCTGACAGCCAGAGGCGATGAGAGAGATGAGCTTCTCGGGTTTGATCTCGGTGTGGATGAATATATTTCGAAACCATTCAGCCCGAAAATTCTGGTAGCCAGAGTAGAGGCTATCCTTCGAAGAACCGGACAGGATGCAGGAAATGATGTTCTCTCTGCCGGCGGCATCGTGATTGACAAATCAGCACATCAGGCAAGTGTTGATGGCAAACCAATGGAACTGAGCTTTAAGGAATTCGAACTTCTTACGTATTTCCTTGAAAATCAGGGAATTGCATTATCCAGAGAAAAAATCCTGAATTCTGTATGGAATTATGACTATTTTGGAGATGCCCGTACTATTGATACCCATGTCAAAAAACTGAGAAGCAAGATGGGCGAAAAAGGCGAATACATTAAGACTGTCTGGGGAATGGGTTATAAATTTGAGGTAGATGAAGCATGAAACCAAAGAAGAAAACGGCAGGAAAGTCAGAAAAAAGGAAGTTTCATCCGCTGAGACGGCAGATTGAATTCTGGTTTATCGGGCTATTCCTGCTCTCCATGGTGATCACAACCGTGATCAATGGACTTTTTCTGGAACATTATTATATCAGCAAAAAGACAGATGTATTACAGGAAGCTGTAAAAAATCTCGAGGCGCTGAAGATGACAACAGACTCAGATGGAAAATGCAGTGCAGATATTTCTGATGAAATGTTTAAAGACAGTTCAGAGAATAATCTTACCTGGGTAGTGATCACAGCAGATGGACAGACAGTATGTTCTGTCGGAAGCAATGAAGATCTTCTGGAGGCCCGACTGGTCGGTTATGCTTATGATCTGGATCAGAAAAAGGATGATCATGCAAAAACACTCCAGCAAAATGAGAATTATGTTATACAGCAGGTGAGGGACCGCTTTGCCGGAATGGAATATGTGGAGAGTTGGGGAGAACTCAAAAATGGCTGCTATTTTCTGATCCGAACGCCACTGGAGAGCATACGTGAGAGCGTTTCCATATCGAATAAATTTTATTTCTATGTTGGCATTTTGATCATTGTGGTCAGTGGATTTGTGATTTGGTTTGTGACAAAGAGAATCACGCGTCCGATCAGTGAACTGACACTGCTTTCCACGAAGATGAGTGAACTGGATTTTGAGGCCAAATATCAGAGCCATGCCGGAAATGAGATCGATGAGCTGGGAGAAAATTTCAACCGTATGTCTGAACAGTTGGAAAAGACGATTTCAGAGTTGAAATCTGCAAACAATGAATTACAGAAAGATATTGAGAATAAAGAACGAATCGATCAGATGAGACAGGAGTTCCTGAATAATGTTTCTCATGAGCTGAAAACTCCGATCGCGCTGGTTCAGGGATATGCAGAAGGACTGAAAGAAAATATTTCCGAAGATCCGGAAAGCCGGGAGTTTTACTGCGATGTTATCATGGATGAGGCATCTAAGATGAATAAGCTGGTTCGTAACCTTCTTACTTTGAATCAGCTGGAATCCGGAAGAGATGAAATGACCGTAGAACGCTTTGATATTGTCACTCTGATACGGGGGGTTCTGCAGTCTATGGATATCATGATCCAGCAAAAAGAGGCAAAGGTCGGCTTTGATGCAGAAAAGCCTGTCTATGTATGGGCAGATGAATTTAAAATTGAAGAAGTCGTGACAAATTATACAAGCAATGCATTGAATCATCTGGATGGAGAAAAAGAGATCGAGATCCGTGTCCTGACAGAGGAGAACCATGTGAAAGTAACGGTATTTAATACAGGTACACCGATACCGGAGGAAGATATCCCGAATCTCTGGAATAAATTCTACAAGGTAGATAAGGCGAGAACCAGAGAATATGGTGGCAGCGGTATTGGATTATCTATCGTTAAGGCGATTATGGAAGGTCTCCATCAGCAGTATGGAGTGCAGAACTATGATAATGGTGTGGAATTCTGGTTCACGTTAGACAGAAAGAATCAGTAAAACAGCACAAATCGAGACAGATGTAAAGAAATCGCTTTGCATCTGTCTTTTTTTGGGTTATACTGGAATAATATCAATGAAGACAGGATGTGAGAGACAAATGATAGGAATTATCGACTACGATGCGGGCAACATCAAAAGCGTAGAAAAAGCACTTGCATATATTGGGGAGGAGACGATCGTTTCCCGGGATCCAGAGGTGCTTTTAAAAGCAGATAAAGCGATCCTTCCGGGTGTTGGAAGCTTTGGACAGGCAATGGAGAATCTGCACAGATACAATCTGGTACCGGTCATTAAAGATATGGTAAAAAATAATACGCCGTTTCTTGGAATCTGTCTGGGACTGCAGCTGCTTTTTGAGAGCAGTGAAGAGACACCGGGAGTAGAGGGGATTGGTATTCTGAAAGGAAAAATTCTGAGAATTCCACCGGCAGAAGGACTTAAGATTCCGCATATGGGATGGAATTCGCTGCATCTGCAGAATAACGGAAGACTGTTTCAGGGAATTCCAGAGGACACATATGTATATTTTGTACATTCCTATTATCTGCATGCAGAAGAACCGGAGATTGTAAAGGCAGTGACAGACTACAGCACAACAATCCATGCATCTGTTGAAAAGGGAAATGTATTTGCATGCCAGTTCCATCCGGAGAAGAGCAGCAGATACGGCCTCAAGATCCTGGAAAATTTTGCGAAACTGGAAAAGGAGGGGAACTGATATGTTTACCAAGAGAATCATTCCCTGTCTGGATGTCAATAAAGGCCGGGTGGTTAAGGGCGTTAATTTTGTGGACCTGAAAGATGCCGGTGATCCGGTTGAGATTGCAAAAGCATATGATGCAGCAGGAGCAGATGAGCTGGTTTTTCTGGATATCACAGCATCCTGTGAAGAACGTGATACGGTAGTTGATATGGTGCGTAAAGTAGCTGCTTGTGTATTTATTCCATTTACGGTTGGCGGAGGAATTCGTACCGTGGATGATTTTAAGAAGCTTCTCCGGGAGGGTGCAGATAAGATTTCTGTGAATTCTGCTGCAATAGACCGTCCGGAGCTGATTCGTGAAGCAGCAGAGAAATTCGGCAGTCAGTGTGTAGTGCTTGCTATAGATGCCAAGAGAAGACCGGGAGGTGGCTGGAATATCTACAAACATGGCGGACGTCTTGATACAGGACTGGATGCGATTGAATGGGCCAAAAAGGCAGAGGCACTGGGAGCAGGGGAAATCCTTCTTACCAGCATGGACTGTGATGGAACAAAATCGGGTTATGACATCGAACTGACACGTGCAATTTCAGATGCAGTCAGCATTCCGGTTATTGCCTCTGGTGGAGCCGGGACTCTGGAACATTTTTATGATGCTCTGACAGAGGGTGGCGCAGATGCAGCACTTGCAGCATCTTTATTCCATTATAAAGAACTGGAGATCAGTCAGGTGAAAGATTATCTGGCAGACAGAGGAATCTCCGTAAGAAGATAAGAGGTGAAAGAAACATGGCTCCTTTATCAGGAGAATGGCTGGAAGCATTGAAAGGCGAATTCCATCAGCCATATTATACGAAACTATACAAAACAGTGATGCAGGAATATCAGACACACAAGATCTTTCCTCCGGCAGATGATATGTTTAATGCATTTCATTTCACGCCACTAAGTCAGGTAAAAGTTGTGATTCTCGGACAGGACCCGTATCACAATGATGGACAGGCCCATGGGTTGTGTTTCTCTGTAAAAAGAGATGTAGAGATCCCGCCATCGCTGGTTAATATCTATCAGGAACTCCATGATGATCTGGGATGCTATATCCCGGATAACGGTTATCTGGAAAAATGGGCCAGACAGGGTGTTTTAATGCTTAACACGGTCCTGACTGTGCGGGCGCATCAGGCGAATTCTCACAGAGGTATTGGATGGGAGCAGTTTACCGATGCTGCAATTGGTATTCTGAATGAGCAGGATCGTCCAATTGTATTTCTCCTTTGGGGAAGACCGGCACAGATGAAAAAATCTATGCTGACCAATCCGAAACATCTGATTCTGGAAGCACCGCATCCGAGTCCGCTCTCTGCATACAGAGGATTTTTTGGATGCAGACATTTCAGCAAAACAAATGAATTTCTGATTCAGAATGGTTTGGAGCCGATCGACTGGCAGATTGAAAATAAAGAACAGCAGGAAATTAAGGAGTAAACATGAACCAGAAGAACAACTTAGTAAAAAATGCATCTTTCTTGATGGTTGCGGCAATGATCTCCAAGGTCATTGGTCTTCTTTATAAGAGCCCGCTTTCATCAATTGTAGGCAATATGGGAATGGGATATATCAGCCTTGCCCAGAATGCCTATATGATTCTTCTGATGATTGCATCCTTCAGCATTCCGCAGGCAGTTTCCAAACTGATCTCAGAACGAATTGCTTTAAAAGATTACAAAAATGCCCAGAAGATTTTTCATGGATCTCTGATCTATGCGGCAATCGTAGGTGGAATCGTAGCACTGGTGTGTTTATTTGGGGCAAGATTTATTATTCCGAGCAATCAGCCGAATGCAGTACTGGCATTGCAGATCTTATCACCAACGATTTTCCTTTCTGGAATCCTGGGTGTATACAGAGGATATTTTCAGGCATACCGTAATATGATGCCAACTTCGATCTCGCAGATACTGGAACAGATTTTTAATGCGGCAGTCAGTCTGATCGTAGCCTGGATGTTCATTAAATATTTTGCCGATGGTACAGATGGAAGTGTGGCAAAATGGGGAGCCGCCGGATCTACTGTTGGTACGACAGCAGGTGTCGTGATCGCACTATTGTTTATGCTCCTGGTATATGGTGTTAATCGGAATGCGATCAAATGCAGAGTCAGACATGATCATTATCATGATGAGGAGTCTTATGGCGAGATTCTGAAGCTGATTATTCTGATCGTTTCTCCAATCATCCTGAGCTCATTTATCTATAATATTAATGGTTATCTGAATGGAGTTCTGTATTCTGAGATCATGGGAAAACATGGTGTAAATGCAGATATGATCAGTATGATGTATGCAGAATATGCGACCTACTTTATGAGTATTATCAATATTCCTTTGACGCTTTCAAGTGCAGCACCGACTTCGATGATCCCGGAGGTATCTGCACTGTATGCAACGGGAGATATTGATGAAACAAGGAGAAGAGTGGACCAGACCGTGCAGTTGTCCATGTTCATTTCTATTCCATGCGCGGTAGGACTGGCAGTGCTTGCACAGCCAATCGTATCACTGCTGTTTGGAGGAATAAATGGTGTGGCCGGAAAGCTTTTGATGCTTGGATCCTTTACGATACTTCTGAATGGAATGTCCAACATTTCCAATGGAGTACTTCAGGGAATTGGTAAACCGAAGATCCCTATGATCACAGCAGCAGTTGCGCTGGTTGTAGATGTGATTGTAGTTGTTGCGCTTCTGATGTTTACAGACCTGGGTATTTATGCATTGCTGGTTGCTATGATCGTGTATGCAATCGTTGTATGCGTGATGAATGATTTCTTTATGAAAAAATATCTGGAATATAAGAACCCATGGAAGGCGGCTTACGTAAGTCCGCTGATCGCTTCTGCAGTGATGGGTGTCGTGGCAGCTGGTGTTTATTATGGCTTTCATGCAATCTTACCATCTAATATCATCTGCCTGGGTGTATCGATCATTCTGGCAGCAGCAGCGTATTTCCTGGTTTATATCCTGGTTGATAAGACAGCATCCGAGCGGCTTTCCAGAATGCCTGGCGGGGCATATCTTGTTCGAATCGCACAGAGAATCAGAAGATAAGGGAAAACAAGTTTTTCAAATGATAAAATACGGAAAATACAGGATATCTGTTGGGTATTTCAACAGATATCCTTTTTTGTTATAAAATTTGACACTCAAATTAATTTGGGGAATGAATATGCGACAAATTGTGAAACTTGGTCATTGTCATTTGTAAAACTTTGTCGTATAATGTTACGGAATTCGATTTTGGAGAAATACTTTTAATAAGAAAGAACACGTTTATTCATATCTGTAGATATACAGTTTTGACGAGGAGGTCGATTTATTGAATACATATACATTGGGAATTGATATCGGATCTACTACAGTAAAGATCGCGATTCTTGATGAAAATGACAGGCTTTTGTTTGCGGACTATGAACGTCATTTTGCGAACATTCAGGAGACACTGGCAGATCTTCTGGAAAAAGCAGAAAAGCAGCTTGGAGAAATGACATTATGTCCTGTAATTACAGGATCCGGTGGACTGACACTTGCGAATCATCTGGAGATTCCGTTTGTGCAGGAAGTTATTGCCGTGTCTACATCTCTTCAGAAGATGGCTCCGCAGACAGATGTTGCTATTGAGCTTGGCGGAGAAGATGCCAAGATCATTTATTTTGAAGGCGGTAATATTGAACAGCGAATGAACGGTATCTGTGCCGGCGGTACAGGTTCCTTTATTGACCAGATGGCATCCCTGCTTCAGACGGATGCACCTGGCCTGAATGAATATGCAAAGAATTATAAAGCTCTTTATCCGATCGCTGCCCGTTGTGGTGTGTTTGCGAAGACAGATATCCAGCCGCTGATCAACGAGGGTGCAACGAAGGAAGACCTGTCAGCATCTATTTTCCAGGCGGTTGTCAATCAGACAATCTCCGGACTGGCATGTGGTAAGCCGATCCGTGGACATGTAGCATTCCTTGGCGGTCCGCTGCATTTCCTTTCTGAATTAAAGAAAGCATTCATCCGTACACTGAAGCTGGATGATGAACATACGATCGTACCGGAGAATTCTCATCTGTTCGCAGCAATCGGTTCTGCACTGAATGCAAAGGAAGATGTTACTGTTTCACTGACAGAACTGAAAGACAGACTCCGTCATTCCATTAAAATGGATTTCGAAGTAGAGCGTATGGATCCGTTGTTCGCAACAGAAGAGGACTATGAGGAGTTTAATAAACGCCAGTCATCTTATAAAGTTGCTACAGGTGATCTTGCTTCTTATAAGGGGAACTGTTATCTCGGTATCGATGCAGGTTCCACTACGACTAAGACAGCCCTGGTAGGCGAGGATGGAAGTCTTCTGTATTCTTTCTACAGTAATAATAACGGAAGCCCACTGAAAACAGCAATCCGCTCAATTCAGGAGATTTATTCAAAACTTCCGAAAGATGCCAGAATTGCTTATGCATGTTCTACCGGTTATGGCGAGGCACTGATCAAAGCAGCACTTCTTCTGGACGAGGGAGAAGTTGAGACGGTTTCTCATTATTATGCAGCAGCATTCTTTGATCCGGAAGTTGACTGTATTCTGGATATTGGTGGTCAGGATATGAAATGTATCAAGATCAAGAACCAGACGGTTGACAGTGTACAGCTGAATGAAGCTTGTTCTTCCGGTTGTGGATCTTTTATTGAAACATTTGCCAAATCTCTGAATTACAGTGTACAGGATTTTGCAAAAGCTGCGCTTTATGCAAAACATCCGATCGATCTTGGAACCCGTTGTACGGTATTTATGAACTCCAAGGTAAAACAGGCACAGAAGGAAGGAGCAGAGGTATCTGATATTTCTGCAGGTCTTGCATATTCGGTTATTAAGAATGCTCTTTACAAAGTTATCAAAGTTTCAGATGCGACAGAACTTGGTAAGCATATCGTTGTACAGGGTGGTACCTTCTATAATGATGCAGTCCTTCGAAGCTTTGAACGTATTGCCAACTGTGAAGCAATCCGTCCGGATATCGCCGGCATCATGGGGGCATTTGGTGCAGCATTGATCGCGCGCGAGCGTTATGAAGATGGCAAAGAAACAACCATGCTCTCTATTGACAAGATCAATGAACTGAAATATACAACTTCTATGGCGAATTGCCGTGGATGTACCAATAACTGTCGTCTGACGATCAACAAGTTTACCGGAGGACGTCAGTTTGTCAGTGGTAATCGTTGTGAGCGAGGAATTGGTAAAGAGAAGAACAAGGATCATGTTCCGAACCTTTATGAATATAAATATAAGAGACTGTTTTCTTATGAACCGTTAAGCCCGGATCAGGCAACAAGAGGACAGGTGGGAATTCCACGAGTCCTGAATATGTTTGAAAACTATCCGTTCTGGTATACATTCTTTACGAAACTGAAATACGAAGTGGTACTTTCACCGACTTCTACCAGAAAGATATATGAACTGGGTATTGAATCTATCCCGAGTGAATCAGAATGTTATCCGGCAAAACTGGCACATGGTCATATAAGCTGGCTGATCAAAAAAGGTGTGAAGTTTATTTTCTATCCATGTGTGCCATATGAGCGTAATGAATTTCCAGATGCAGTAAATCATTACAACTGCCCGATCGTTACATCTTATGCAGAAAATATCAAGAACAACGTGGATGAACTGAAAGATCCGAGCATTAAATTTATGAATCCGTTTATGGCATTTACGACAGAAGCAATTCTGACGGATCGCCTGGTTGAAGTGTTTAAGGATATTCAGGCAGAAGAGGTTAAAGCAGCGGCACATGCAGCATGGGAAGAACTTGCACAGGTGCGTAAGGATGTGCAGAAGAAGGGAGAAGAAACCCTTCGGTACCTGAAAGAGACGGGACGTAGAGGAATCGTTCTTGCCGGTCGTCCGTATCATATTGATCCGGAAATTCATCATGGCATTCCGGATCTGATCAACAGCTATGGAATTGCGGTATTAACAGAGGATTCTGTGTCTCATCTTGCAAAGGTAGAGAGACCGATTCGTGTTAATGACCAGTGGATGTATCATTCGCGTCTGTATGCGGCAGCGAACTTTGTAAAAACACAGGATAATCTGGATCTGATCCAGCTGAATTCCTTTGGATGTGGTCTGGATGCCGTTACGACAGATGAGGTTTATGAGATCCTGGATGGCAGCGGAAAGATTTATACCTGCCTCAAGATTGATGAGGTAAACAACCTTGGTGCGGCAAGAATCCGTGTGCGTTCTCTGATCGCTGCACTTCGTGCAAAAGAGGCGCAGCACAAGGAGCGTGAGATCAAACCGTCTTCTATTGAAAAGGTTGTATTTACAAAGCAGATGCGTAAGGATTATACGATCCTGTGCCCACAGATGTCACCGTTTCATTTTGGAATTTTACAGGCAGCCTTTAATACCTGTGGTTATCATCTGGAAGTTCTTCCGAATGATAATAAGCATGCTGTTGATGTTGGCCTGAAATATGTAAATAATGATGCATGCTATCCGTCTCTGATGGTAGTCGGACAGGTTATGGATGCTCTTCTTTCCGGTAAATATGACCTTAATAAGACGGCCGTTATTATGTCTCAGACAGGCGGTGGCTGTCGCGCATCCAACTATATTGCATTTATCCGCCGTGCCCTCAAGAAAGCAGGCATGGAGCAGGTGCCGGTTATTTCCATTAACTTAAGTGGGCTGGAGAGCAATCCGGGATTCAAACTGACACTTCCACTGATCAAACGTGTCTGCTATGGTGCAGTGTTTGGTGATATTCTGATGAAGTGCGTATATCGTATGCGTCCATATGAACTGGAGCCGGGAATCGTCAATCGTAAACACAAGATCTGGGAACAGAGAGTAATCTCATTCCTGGAAGGCAGCAGTGTCAGCCATGGACAGTTTAAGAAGATGTGTCGTGAGATGGTACATGAATTTGACCTGATTCCGATTAGCGATGAAAAGAAACCGCGAGTTGGTATCGTTGGAGAAATCCTTGTCAAATTCCTTCCGGCTGCAAACAATCATCTGGCAGAACTTCTGGAAGCAGAAGGCGCTGAGGCAGTCTGCCCGGATCTGATCGACTTTATCAATTACTGTTTCTATAACCAGAACTTCAAATGTGAATTCCTTGGATTTAAGAAAAATAAAGCAACGATCGCAAACTGGGGAATCAAAGCGATTGAATGGCTGCGTGGACCGGCGAACGAAGCTCTTGCACAGAGCCGTCACTTTACACCGGCTGCTAATGTTGCCGATCTGGCAAAGATGGCATCACCGATCGTATCTCCGGGTAATCAGACTGGTGAGGGATGGTTCCTGACCGGTGAGATGATGGAACTGATTCACGGCGGCGTACCGAATATTGTATGTATTCAGCCGTTTGCGTGTCTGCCGAACCATATTGTAGGTAAGGGTGTTATCAAAGCAATCCGCAGAGAACATCCGGAAGCCAATATCGTGGCAATCGATTATGATCCTGGAGCAAGTGAGGTTAACCAGCTGAACAGAATTAAGCTGATGCTGTCAACGGCACAGAAGAATCTGAAAAAGGAATTAAAATAATAAATCAAAATAATAAATCTGTGAAAGGCAAGGTACGTGAAATAAATGTGTACCTTGTCTTTTTTGGTATCTTTTTAAATAATCTATGGACTAGTGTGCTGAAAAGTGTGATAATTATATTAGAAACATAGCTTGATTTTTTATGCTGGCGAAGGGGTGGTGCAAATGAAAAGGAATCAAAAAAGATTTGTAATTGTGTTTCTGGCAGTCATATTTATGCTTGGTATGTCGGTACAGGTATCGGCAGGAAGTAAGGTTATGTACGTCGGACAGACATACAGGATTAATGTGTCTGGTAATTATAAATGGAGCAGTGCAAATAAGAGAATTTTGCGAGTAAAGGGAAAGAAAATTACACCGCGAAAGGCTGGAAAAACCTATATAAGAGGAATCAAAAAGGCAAAAGGAAAAAAGTTTGTAAAGAGGATTTGGATCGTTGTTAAGAATCCATATATAAACAAGAAAAGAGTAACGCTGGCTTCAGGAAAACAGTTGAAACTAAAGGTGACGGGCACAAAGGTACTTAGATGGAAATCATCTGATAAAAGGATTGCAACAGTATCATCTGCAGGAATTGTTAAGGGGAAAAAGGGTGGAACTGTCAGGATAACAGCGACAGGGAAGAATAAGAAGAAATACACTTGTATTGTTAAGGTAAAGGCTGTGCAAAAGAAAACAGTAGCAGTGCCAACAGCGACACCGGTACCGACTGCAACTCCGACACCGATTCCGGCTCCAAATGCTTATCTGATCGGACATCGCGGGTACAAAACAACTGCACCGGAGAATACATTTGCCTCGTTCAGAACTGCAGTTGCAAAAGGATATAAAGCAATCGAGACAGATGTTCGATTTACTTCGGACAAAGTTCCGGTGCTTTTGCATAATGCAACAATAAATAAAACATCGAATGGACAGGGCTATATTTCCGCAATGACCTATGAGGAAGCCAGGACATATGATTTTGGTTCCTGGATGGGAGAAGCGTATGCGGGTGAACAGATTCCAAATTTTAAAGAATTTATTGAATTCTGTAAAGCAAATTTCGTACATCCTTATATTGAACTGAAAAAGGATGCTTCGACAAACTATGAAGACATACAGGGACTATATGAGATCGTCTGTACAGAGGGCATGCAGCAGAATGTATCCTGGTTTTCTTTTGATTATGATTATATGCTCTGGATGAAAGAAATCGCACCGACAGCAGACATAGGAATTGTACTTCCAGGCAAAGCATCTTTGGGTATTACGGAAGATGTCTTTGGAAAACTTGAAAATCTGAAGACAGGAATAAATACTGTTTTCGTAAGTGATTATGCAAGAAAGATATCTCCTGCAGTACTCTTAAGATGCAAAGAGGAAGAAATTAATCTTGTGGCTCGTGATATCACCAGCGTGGAGGAATGGTATGCCCTGGATCCGTATTATAGGGCGGCATTTGCCGATGCAGTGTGAGAAACATTTTTCTTTACCATTCTTACTCCGTCTGGTATACTTAGAACCAAATGCAAATCAAACAGAAAGAGGAATAATCATGGCAAAATATACATTAATGAAAACAGAGGGCCGAGCGAAGCGCGCACAGTTTGAGACTGTACACGGTACGATCCAGACCCCGGTATTCATGAACGTAGGAACGATCGGTGCAATAAAAGGTGCTGTTTCCACACAGGACCTTTATGATATTGGAACACAGGTGGAGCTGTCTAATACCTATCATTTGCATGTGCGTCCAGGTGACAAAGTAGTGAAGCAGCTTGGCGGACTTCACAAATTTATGAATTGGGAGCGCCCAATCCTTACTGACTCCGGCGGATTTCAGGTCTTTTCCCTTGCAAAACTCCGCAAGATCAAAGAAGAAGGTGTACATTTCCAGTCACATATTGACGGACACAAGATTTTTATGGGACCGGAAGAAAGCATGCAGATTCAGTCCAATCTCGGTTCTACCATAGCTATGGCATTTGATGAGTGCCCGAGCAGTGTGGCAGACAGAGATTATGTACAGAAATCCGTTGAGCGTACTACCCGCTGGCTTGCACGCTGCAAGACTGAAATGGCACGTCTCAACAGTCTGCCGGATACCATCAATAAAGAACAGCTTCTTTTTGGCATCAACCAGGGAGCTGTATACGAAGATATCCGTATTGAGCATGCAAGGGAAATTGCGAAAATGGATCTCGACGGTTATGCAGTCGGCGGATTGGCAGTCGGTGAGACACATGAGGAAATGTACCGTATTCTTGATGCAGTTGTACCGTATCTTCCACAGGACAAACCAACCTACCTCATGGGAGTCGGAACACCGGCCAATATCCTTGAGGGTGTAGAACGTGGTATTGACTTTTTTGACTGTGTATATCCAAGCCGCAACGGACGTCATGGACATGTATACACCAATCATGGTAAAATGAACATGTTTAATGCGAAATATGAACTGGATACACGTCCGATCGAAGAAGGTTGTGGCTGTCCGGCATGCCGTCATTACAGCAGAGCTTATATCCGTCATCTTCTCAAAGCGAAAGAAATGCTTGGAATGCGTCTCTGTGTTCTGCACAATCTGTATTTCTACAATCATATGATGGAAGAGATTCGTGATGCACTGGATGAAGGCAGATTTGCAGATTACAAAAAGATGCGTCTGGAAGGATTTGCAGCCGGAGAGCAGAAATAATAAAACAGTCTCTGAATTATAGACAGAAATAATACAAAATGCTGAAAAACACTTGAAGTAACAGGCATTTTTGTGTATGATAAAGTATAGTGTTCCTGAAAAAAGGAATGTAAGTCAGTAAACAGGAGGAATCTTAAATGAACGAAAGTACCGCAAGCATGGGTATGATGATTTTATGGATGGTTGTAATCTTTGGAGTTATGTACTTCCTGATGATCCGTCCGCAGAAGAAAGAGCAGAAGAGACTTCAGGCAATGCTCAACAGCATGGAAGTCGGTGACAGCATTGTTACCACAGGCGGCTTTTATGGAGTGATCATCGACATGACTGAAGAAGATGTGATCGTAGAATTCGGCAATAACAAGAACTGCCGTATCCCAATGAGAAAACAGGCTATTGCAGAAGTGGAGAAGGCAGAGCAGGCATCCGCATAACTGCAAATAAGAAAGTAAGTGCTGCGTCAGATGCAGCACTTCTTTTTTTGGAAGATTTTATTTAAGGAAATGTGCTTATATCAATCTTATATCAATACGTTCTAACTTTTACGTAGTAAAGGGTTGAAAAGTATAAAAAAGTGCGTTATTATAATAACAATATTCGCAACGAAAGGACTCTGCTTAAGTTTCGTGTGATGCAGAGAGAGGAAATGAAGAAATGGAATACAAGATCGCATTGATTCCGGGAGATGGAATTGGACCGGAAATCGTCAGTGAAGCAAAAAAGGTTCTTGATAAAGTATGTGAAAAATATCATCATACATTTACTTATTCAGAGGTGCTCCTCGGTGGAGCTTCTATCGACGTTCACGGTGTCCCGCTCACAGATGAGGCAATTGCCACTGCAAAAGCTTCAGATGCAGTTCTGATGGGCTCCATCGGAGGTGACGCAAAGACATCTCCATGGTACAAACTGGAACCATCCAAACGTCCGGAGGCAGGACTTCTTGCGATTCGTAAGGCATTAAATCTCTTTGCAAACCTTCGTCCGGCATATCTTTATAAGGAACTGGAAGAAGCATGCCCGATCAAGAAAGAAGTGATCGGAGAGAACGGATTTGACATGATCATTGTTCGTGAACTGACTGGTGGCCTTTACTTTGGAGAAAGAAAAACAATCGAAGAAAACGGAGTAAAGAAAGCAATCGATACACTTTCCTATAATGAAAATGAAATTCGCCGTATTGCAATCAAAGCTTTTGACATTGCAATGAAGAGAAGAAAAAAAGTCACAAGTGTAGACAAAGCAAACGTTCTGGATTCTTCCAGACTCTGGAGAAAAGTTGTAGAAGAAGTTGCAAAGGACTATCCGGAAGTCACACTGGAGCATATGCTGGTTGATAACTGTGCAATGCAGCTGGTGCATGATCCGGCACAGTTTGATGTTATCCTGACAGAGAATATGTTCGGTGATATTTTGTCTGATGAAGCAAGTATGGTAACAGGTTCTATCGGAATGCTTTCTTCTGCAAGTCTTAACGAGACGAAATTCGGTCTGTATGAGCCAAGTCATGGATCTGCACCGGACATCGCAGGACAGAATAAAGCAAACCCGATCGCAACAATCCTTTCAGCAGCAATGCTGCTTCGTTATTCTCTGAATCTTGATGAAGAAGCAGATGCAGTAGAAGCAGCCGTACAGAAGGTACTGACAGACGGATACCGCACCGGTGATATTATGTCTGAAGGCTGCAAAAAAGTCGGAACAAAAGAAATGGGGGATCTGATCGCAGCAGCAGTATAATTGCTTTGTACAGAACAATCCGTAAGTATCGTACAGATTAAGTAAAGAGGAGATAAGAAAATGAGAAGTGACGCAGTAAAAACAGGCTCACAACAGGCACCTCATCGTTCCCTGTTTAATGCCCTTGGATTAACAAAAGAAGAAATGGAACGTCCGTTAGTCGGAATCGTAAGTTCTTATAATGAGATCGTACCTGGACATATGAATCTGGACAAGATCGTAGCAGCTGTAAAACAGGGTGTTGCAATGGCTGGTGGTACACCAATCGTATTCCCGGCAATCGCTGTTTGTGACGGTATTGCAATGGGACATGTCGGAATGAAATATTCTCTGGTAACAAGAGATCTGATCGCGGATTCTACAGAAGCAATGGCAATGGCACATCAGTTTGATGCACTGGTCATGGTTCCGAACTGTGACAAAAACGTACCTGGACTTCTGATGGCAGCTGCCAGAATCAATGTTCCTACTGTATTTGTAAGTGGCGGTCCAATGATGGCAGGTCATATCCATGGACACAAGACAAGTCTTTCCAGTATGTTTGAAGCTGTCGGATCCTATGCAGCAGGCAAGATTTCAGAAGAAGAACTGACAGAATTTGAGAACAAAACATGTCCTACATGTGGATCCTGTTCCGGTATGTACACTGCAAACTCCATGAACTGCCTGACTGAGGTTCTCGGTATGGGACTTCGTGGAAACGGAACCATTCCGGCGGTATATTCCGAACGTATCCGTCTTGCAAAACATGCAGGTATGCAGGTTATGGAAATGTACCGCAGAAACATCCGTCCGAGAGATATCATGACAAAAGAAGCAATCCTGAATGCACTGACTGTAGATATGGCACTTGGATGCTCTACCAACAGTATGCTTCATCTTCCGGCAATTGCGCATGAAGTGGGAATGGATTTTGATATCAGCTTTGCAAATGAGATCAGTGAAAAAACCCCGAATCTCTGTCATCTTGCACCGGCAGGCCCGACATATATGGAAGACCTGAATGAAGCAGGCGGTGTTTATGCAGTAATGAATGAACTGAATAAGAAGGGCCTTCTTCATACAGAATGCATGACTGTAACAGGAAAAACAGTAGGCGAAAATATTAAAAACTGTGTAAATCTCAATCCGGAAGTTATCCGTCCAATCGACAATCCATACAGTCAGACAGGTGGACTTGCAGTACTGAAAGGAAATATCGCACCAGATGGTGGCGTTGTAAAACGTTCCGCAGTTGTAGAAGAAATGATGGTTCATGAGGGACCTGCGAGAGTGTTTGACAGCGAAGACGATGCGATCAAAGCTATCAAAGGTGGTAAGATCGTAGCCGGAGATGTGGTTGTTATCCGTTATGAAGGACCAAAAGGCGGCCCGGGAATGAGAGAGATGCTGAATCCTACTTCTGCAATTGCTGGTATGGGACTTGGTTCATCGGTTGCTCTGATCACAGACGGACGTTTCAGTGGTGCATCCAGAGGTGCCTCTATTGGACATGTCTCACCAGAAGCAGCTGTAGGTGGTCCGATTGCCCTGATCGAAGAAGGAGATATCATCAGTATCAATATTCCGGAACTGAAACTGGAAGTCAAAGTTTCTGATGAAGAGATGGCAGCAAGAAAAGCAAAATGGCAGCCGCGTGAACCAAAGATCACAACAGGATATCTTGCAAGATATGCTGCAATGGTTACCTCAGGCAACAGAGGAGCAATCCTTGAAGTGCCAAAAGCAAAATAAGAGAAAAGCGATTATTTGATAAACATTAGGAGGAAATACGATGCAGCTTACAGGTGCAGAGATCATCATTGAATGCCTGAAAGAACAGAAGGTAGATACTGTTTTTGGCTATCCGGGTGGAGCAATCCTTAACGTTTATGATGCTCTCTATAAACATAGTGATGAGATTCAGCATATTCTGACATCTCATGAACAGGGTGCTTCTCATGCGGCAGACGGTTATGCCCGTGCTACTGGAAAAGTCGGGGTATGCCTGGCAACTTCAGGACCTGGGGCTACGAATCTGGTTACAGGTATTGCTACAGCTTATATGGATTCCGTTCCGGTTGTGGCAATCACGGCGAATGTTGGCAAACCACTTCTTGGAAGAGATTCTTTCCAGGAAGTAGATATTGCAGGAATCGTTATGCCGATTACAAAACACAGCTTTATTGTAAAAGACATCACAATGCTGGCAGACACACTCCGCAAGGCATTTTACATTGCCAAGAGCGGACGTCCGGGTCCGGTACTGGTTGATGTGACAAAAGATGTGACAGCAGCTACTTATGAATATTCCGTACGCCGTCCGGCTACGATCAATCGTGAAATTGAAACGATTCGTAAGGAAGATCTTGAAACTGCTGCACAGATGATCGAAGAAGCAAAGAAACCATATATTTTCGTCGGTGGTGGTTCTGTTATTTCCGGTGCTTCCAAAGAAATCAGTGAGCTGGCACATAAGATCCAGGCACCGGTTTGCGACAGTCTTATGGGAAAAGGTGCTTTTTCAGGGGAAGATCCACTGTATACCGGAATGCTTGGTATGCATGGAACAAAGACTTCCGACCTTGGTGTAACTCAGTGTGACCTGTTGATCGTATTGGGTGCACGCTTCAGCGACCGTGTTACAGGAAATGCAAAGACATTTGCGAAACAGGCAAAGATCCTGCAGATTGATGTGGATGCGGCCGAAATTAATAAGAATGTTTTGGTAGATGCGTCAGTAATCGGAGATGTAAGAGAAGTTCTTCGCAGACTTCTTGAAATGATCCCGGAAGAACAGCATCCGGAATGGATCGAACATATTCAGGAGATGAAAGCAAAATATCCTCTGACTTATGATCATTCCCAGCTTACCGGACCATATATTATAGAGAAACTCTATGAAATCACCAAAGGTGACGCAATTATTTCAACAGATGTCGGTCAGCATCAGATGTGGTCAGCGCAGTACTTCAAGTACAAAGAACCACGTACATTCCTGACTTCCGGTGGTCTCGGAACAATGGGATACGGACTTGGAGCTGCGATTGGTGCAAAGATGGGGAGACCGGACAAAACAGTTGTCAACATTGCCGGCGATGGCTGTTTCAGAATGAACATGAATGAAATCGCGACAGCAGTACGCTGCCATAAACAGCTTTTACAGATTGTTATGAACAATCATGTGCTGGGTATGGTACGTCAGTGGCAGACCTTATTCTATGACCACAGATATTCACACACCGTTCTTGACGATGCCGTGGATTTTGTGAAAATATCTGAGGGCATGGGAGCGAAAGCATTCCGTGTCACGAAGATGGAAGAAGTAGAGCCGGCGATCCGTAAGGCACTGGCTATGGACGAACCTGTAGTACTGGATTGCTGGATCGATCAGGATCTCAGTGTATTTCCTATGGTACCTGCAGGCGCAAGTCTGAATGAAGTTTTTGATGAGGAGGATATGAAGAACAATGAGCAGAGTGTATAATTTTTCTGCAGGACCGGCTGTATTGCCGGAACCTGTGCTGAAAGAAGTAGCAGACGAGATGATGGATTACCAGGGAACTGGAATGTCCGTCATGGAGATGAGTCACAGAAGCCCGGAGTTTCAGAAGATCATTGATGATGCAGAGCAGGATCTCAGAGATCTGATGAAGATACCGGACAATTACAAGGTATTATTCCTTCAGGGCGGTGCTTCTCAGCAGTTTGCCATGATTCCAATGAACCTGATGAAAAACAGAGTTGCTGACTATATTGTTACCGGTCAGTGGGCAAAAAAAGCATATCAGGAAGCACAGAAGTATGGAAAGGTAAATAAGATTGCATCTTCTGAGGACAAAACTTTCTCTTATATTCCGGATTGCAGCGACCTTCCGATCAGCCCGGATGCAGATTATGTATACATTTGTGAAAATAATACAATTTACGGAACAAAATTCAAAACACTTCCGAATACAAAAGGCAAAACTCTGGTAGCAGATGTTTCCTCCTGTTTCTTATCTGAGCCTGTAGATGTAAGTAAATATGGCATTATCTACGGCGGTGTTCAGAAAAATATCGGACCTGCAGGCATGGTTATTGCAATCATTCGTGAGGATCTTATTACAGAGGATGTTCTTCCGGGAACACCAACCATGCTTACATACAAAACACATGCAGATGCAGGATCTCTCTACAATACTCCGAATGCTTACTGCATTTATGTATGCGGCAAAGTTTTCAAATGGCTCAAAGCGATGGGCGGACTGGAAGAAATGCAGAAGAGAAATATCGAGAAAGCAAAGATCCTTTATGATTATCTGGATCAGAGCAAACTCTTCAAAGGTACAGTAGAGCCGGAATCCCGTTCTCTGATGAATGTTCCTTTTGTAACAGGTGACAAAGATATGGATGCCAAATTTGTAAAAGAAGCAAAAGCAGCAGGTCTTGTAAACCTTAAAGGCCACAGAACAGTTGGTGGTATGCGTGCAAGTATCTACAATGCTATGCCAAAAGAAGGCGTCGAAGCGCTTGTTGCATTCATGAAAAAATTCGAGGAGGAAAATGTATAATGTTCCAGTATAAATGCCTCAACCCTATATCCCAGACAGGCCTTGGCCTGTTTGGTGAGGAGTACAAACAGACAGAAGAATTAAATGATGCCGATGCAGTTCTGGTAAGAAGTGCAAAGATGCATGATATGGAGCTTCCTGAGAACGTTAAGGTTATTGCCCGTGCAGGCGCAGGTGTTAATAATATTCCGGTTGAGCAGTGTGCAGAAAATGGTATCGTGGTATTTAATACTCCAGGTGCCAATGCAAATGGTGTGAAAGAGCTTGTTCTTGCCGGCATGCTTCTGGCTTCCCGTGATATCGTTGGAGGTATCGAATGGGTTGCTCATGAAGAGGACAAAGAACATATCGACAAACTGGCTGAAAAACAGAAAAAGCAGTTTGCCGGATGTGAGATCAGTGGAAAGAAACTTGGTATCATCGGTCTTGGTGCGATTGGAGCTATGGTTGCAAATTCTGCAACACATCTTGGCATGGAAGTTTACGGATATGACCCGTTTATTTCCATCGATGCAGCGTGGAATCTGTCAAGAACCATCAAACACAGCAAATCTCTGGATGAAATCTACAGCCAGTGTGATTATATCACGATCCATGTACCGCTGACAGATAATACGCGTAAGATGATCGACAAAGAAGCTTTCACAAAGATGAAAGAGGGTGTCGTTCTTCTGAACTTTGCAAGAGACCTTCTTGTTGATGAAGAAGCTTTGATCGAAGCTCTTGACAGTGGTAAGGTTAAGAAATATGTAACAGACTTTGCAAATCCGCTTGTGGCTGGAAGACCAGGAATCCTCGTTACACCACATCTTGGTGCATCCACAGCGGAATCTGAAGAAAACTGTGCAGTAATGGCTGTAAAAGAAGTCAGAGATTTCCTTGAAAACGGAAATATCAAAAACTCTGTAAACTTCCCAAACTGTGACATGGGAACATGTATAGCAGTTGGACGTATTACCATCTGTCACAAAAACATCCCGAATATGATCAGTCAGTTTACCAAGATCCTTGGAAGTGAAGGACTGAATATTGCAGATATGACAAATAAGAGTCGTGGAAGCTATGCATATACGATCATTGATCTGGAAAGTGCAGCATCTAAAGAAGCACTTGATGAATTAAAAGCAATTGAAGGTGTATCTAAGGTTCGTGTGATCAAATAAAAATCGAAAAAGTCCCGGATGATTCAGATAAAATCGTCCGGGACCTTTTGTATATTCAGTTAGAAAAGTTTTGAAAAATTATTTGCGGCTTTCAATAAAAGCTTCGACTTCTTCGCGGGTTGGCATAACGCGAAGTGCACCCTTTCGTGTGGTAATGAGAGATGCAGCAGCATTTGCAAAAGTAAGAAGTTCTTTCAGATTTTCTTCTGTGAGATCATTGAGGCCGTGGTCAAGTACATAATTTAAAGTACTTGCACAGAAAGTATCTCCGGCACCGGTAGTCTCTATTGTATTTTCCTGAAGGAATGGAGCTGCTTCTACTCGCATATTTTTATAGTATGCACGGCTTCCATCCTTACCCAGTGTGATAAGGATGAGCGGAATGTTGTATTTCTCCTGGATCATAGCAGCACCTTTATCATAATCTGTTGTACCACACATGAATTCTACTTCATTATCGGAGATTTTGAGAACATCACATTTGGACATGCCGTATTCAATCTCAGCTCTGGCATCATCCAGGGATTTCCAGAGAGGTGGACGCAGGTTAGGGTCAAAGGTAATGATACATCCGGCTTCTTTGGCAAGTTCGATCGCATGGCGGGTAGCTTCACGTACACCTTCGTGAGTAGAAGAGAGTGTTCCGAAATGGAAGATGCGGGAGGATTCAATCAGTTCCTTCTGAACTTCGTCTTTAGTGAGCATCATATCTGCACCTGGATCTCGATAGAAAGAAAAATCACGGTCACCATCCGGATATGTATGAACAAAGGCAAGAGTGGTATGATATTTTTCGTCCAGAATCAGATTGCGTGTGTCGATACCGACCTCTTCAACCGCTGATTTTAACTGATTTCCGAACATATCTTTGCCGACTTTGCCGATAAAAGCAGTTTTTTTTCCAAGACGTTCCAGCATGGCAAGAACATTACATGGGGCTCCACCCGGATTGGCTTCCATAAGAGGGTTGCCCTGGGAACTGAAACCGTTTTCAGTGAAGTCAATAAGAAGCTCTCCAAGAGCTGTTACATCAAATTGTCTTTTTTCCATATCAATAAAGACCTCCTTGTTTCATATGTTCTTTGATATATTCAATTTATCGTAGAGAACTCTTTTTGTCAAACTAATTTCGGTATATTCTTTATTTTTATACAAAAAAATGATAAACTAAAACAAAGGAATGCAATTTGAGAATTGTATTTCAGAATGGAGGCATGAATTATGGAAAGCAAAGTATATAAATATATGGACTGGCCGGAGATTGAAGCAGTTGTTTATGCAGAAGAAGCATCGCCGAAAGATCTGATGGCGCCTCGGCTTACTGCAGATGGTATTCTGATCCAGGGATTTTTTCCGAATGCAGAGAAGGCAGAAGTTCTTGTAGATAAAAAGGCATATGAGATGGAGAAACAGGATGATGCCGGTTACTTTGCGGCAATGATTCCGGGAAGAAAGATCCCGGCATATCAGTATCGCATTACCAGAGGAAAAGAAACCAGGACATTTGCGGATCCTTATGCATTTCCGGGACAGATTACAGAAGCAGAAGAAAAAGCTTTCTGTGCAGGTGTTTTTTATCATGCATATGAGAAGCTTGGAGCTCATCCGATGGAAATTAATGGTGTGGAAGGAACTGCATTCGCAGTCTGGGCACCAAATGCACTCCGTGTCAGCGTAGTAGGCAATTTTAATAACTGGGATGGTCGCTGCCATATGATGCATCGTATGCCTATGTCTGGTATTTTTGAATTGTTTATTCCAGGTGTTAAAGCCGGTGAAATCTATAAATATGAAATAAAACTAAAAGGCGGTGCAGTACAGCTTAAATCGGATCCATATGCTGCCTGTACGGAGGTTCCTCCGGCATCGGCCTCTGTTGTTACAGATCTTCGTGGGTTTAAATGGGATGATGAAGCCTGGATGAAAGATCGTGAAAGATTCAGCGATCGTAAACAGCCGATTTCTATTTATGAGACCAGTCTTTCCAAATGGAAAAATGCTGCCGAGCTTGTTAAATATCTTAAAAATCTGAAATATACACATGTGGAACTTCATCCGGTAATGGAATATCTTGATGATGAAGCTGGAGAATACAGTACATTTGCATATTATGCACCAGACCGCAGATTTGGAACACCGGCAGATTTTCAGAATTTAGTAAATGAACTTCATAAAGAAAATATTGGTGTGATCCTGGATTGGACACCTTCGCATTTTCCAAGAACTGAGGGTGGATTAGAACAGTTTGATGGAACACCTTTATATGAAAATCCGGATCCATCAATGGCTATTCATCCGATGTGGGGAACTCTTTTATTCAATTTTGAAAGTCCGATGGTCAAAGATTTTCTTCTGGCAAATGCTTTTTACTGGCTGGAATTCTATCATGCAGATGGTTTAAGACTGGATGATGTGGATTCTATGCTGTATCTTGACTTTGGCAGAGAATATGGACAGTGGAGACCAAATATTTATGGAACCAATGAAAATCTTGCAGCTGTAGAATTGCTGAAACATCTGAATTCTATTTTGGCAAAGAAGCTTCCAGGAACGATTACGATCGCGCAGGAAGATGGTCTTTGGTCAGAACTTACTGGAAGTGTTGAGGATGACAATATTGGATTTTCTTATAAATGGAACAATAACTGGGCAGGAGATTTTCTGAATTACCTTTCCAAAGATCCAATCGAACGTCAGTATGTACATGATCAGCTGACACTTTCTATGCTGTACACTTACTGCGAACACTTTGTTCTTCCGCTTGGAAGCAGAGAAACCGGTGATCAGAAGAGTTTTATGGCAAAACTTCCAGGTGATGAGTTACAGAAACTGAGCCAGATCCGGGCTGCATATTCCTACATGATGCTGCATCCAGGCTGCAAGATGATGGCACCGGACAAAGAGCTTACGGATGAAATGAAGAGATTTATCCACGATTTGAATGAGATGTATGTCTCTCAGCCGGCATTGTCACTCATGGATAATGATTATGAAGGATTTGAATGGATCCAGCTTATGAAATATGAAGAAAATGTCCTGACATTCCTTCGCAAAACAGAAAATCCTGAAGAAACACTTCTTGCGGTATGTAATTTTGCTGCAGTTCCATATGAGAATTATCAGATGGGTGTTCCATTCTACGGAAAATACAAAGAGATCTTCAACAGTGACCGCAAAGAATATGGCGGACAGGGAATAGTAAACGTAAGGGCAAAAACCTGCAAACAGGCAGACTGTGATGAAAGAGAATATTCTGTTACCTTTAAGCTTCCTGCACTGGGTGTGGCTGTTTTTTCCTGCACACCGGGCAAAAAGCCGGAGAAAGTGGCAGTAGCAGCGAAGAAACCGACAACTGCCAAAAAGACCGCCCGCAAGACAGCACCAAAGAAGGAAAATGCAAAAAAGGTTGCTGCAGAAAAAGTAGCTGTAAAGAAAACAGTAGCGAAGAAAGCCGGTGAAAAAAAGACCGTTTCCAGAAAAACAGTAAAAAAAGATATTGCAGTATAATAGAAATGCCGTCAGAATAGAATCTGGCGGCATTTTTAGGCAAAAAAAGAAAGCTGAAAATGGGACTCGAACCCACGACCCCTTCATTACGAGTGAAGTGCTCTACCAACTGAGCTATTTCAGCTTGTGTTCAGACACAAAATATATTATAGCGTATTTTTGATAAAATGCAAGAAAAATTTTGTTTTCCCCTGCATTATTTTCAGTACTTGCAATGAGTGAGATTTATGTTATGATATGAGAATATGAATATAGTATTTGTATAACGCGTTAACTTGCTAAAGTGTCATTCTGTCAAGTTGTCTGAATGAAGCAGATAACATCCAGAAGTGGCAGAGGGAGATGAGTTTTATGATAGATGAAACCGGACAGCGTATTTTGCGGCTGATTGATGTACATAAAGATCAGATCATTGCATTTGCTGAGGATATTGCAGCGCATCCGGAACCTGGATATGAAGAATTTCGTACAGCCGGGAAGACTGCAGAAGTTCTGAAGAATTTAGGATATAAAGTGACAGAACATCTTGCACGTACCGGTGTGAAGGGAACGAAAAGTATAAAAGAAGGTCCTTCCCTGACTGTGATCGGAGAACTGGATGCGATTGGATGTCATTCCCATCCCAATGCGAATCCGGTAACAGGCGTGGCACATGCCTGCGGTCATCATGCACAGATGGCGGCAATGATCGGATGTGCGATCGCAATGGCAGATCCGGATGTGCAGAAATGTCTTGCGGGAACTGTGAATTTTCTTGCAGTTCCTGCAGAGGAGTACATTGATGCAGACAAACGTGCCAGATTAAAAAAAGAAGGCATTGAGTTCTGTTGCGGTAAAAGCGAGATGATTCGCACAGGTGTCTTCGACGATGCGGACATTGCGTTAACGACGCATGTGCATATGGTTCCTGTTGAAGAAGATTTTTATCTTGGGAATCCGGCCTGTAATGGCTACAGTGCAGAGCGTGTTACGGTGCGGGGAAAGGCTGCACATGGAGCTATTGACCCATGGAATGGTGTCAATGCTTTAAGTATAACGACAAGTGCAATTCAAATGATGGGACTGATGCGTGAGACTTTCCGTGAAGAAGATCATGTTCGACTTCATAATGTGATCCGGAAGGCCGGCGATGTGATCAACAGTGTGCCGGACGAGGCAATTGTTGAGACGAAGGTTCGGGCAGCATCGCTTGACAAGATTTGTGAGATTACAGATATGGTAAATCGTGCGTATGCCGGATCAGCCTATGCTTTTGGTGGGAAAATAGAAATGGAGAAGCTTCAGGGTTATATGCCGATCATCCCGAGAGCAGCAGACAACGCACTGATCGAGGCGGCGGATGATCTTGGACTGAATTATCGTACAGTACAGAAAGGTGATTTTAATAATGCCTGCACGGATGTAGGAGATCTCAGCCATCTTGTTCCGGTTGTGAATTTTACATTCAAGGGTTTTGAAGGAAAACTTCATGGGGCAGATTTCAAGATCACAGATCCGGAAAAAGCCTATATTTTACCGGCGAAGCTTCTGGCACTGACTGCATATAAACTTCTTAAGAATGGCGGGCAGGAAGCAAAAAAGATTACAAAAAGCTATACACCAGTGTTCAATAAGGAAAGTTACATTCAGTATGTGAAGAATACGATAGAATAAAATGTAAGGAATTGCTGAATGCAGGAATACAATAAAACAGCAGGAGGAAAGACAAAAGACAAATGGCAGAAAAATGTTTGGAATTAAAAGATATCAGGAAGTCGTTTTCAAAAGATGAAGTGGTTCTGAAGGAAATCAGTCTCTCTATCGACAAGGGGGAGTTTATTACACTTCTGGGTTCCTCGGGATGTGGAAAGACGACAACTCTGCGTATCATAGCAGGTCTGGAGACACCGGATTCCGGCAAGGTATATCTGGAGGGAAAAGATGTCACAGCACTGGCACCGGAAGCACGTGATGTAAATACAGTATTTCAGAATTATGCGTTATTTCCACATATGACAGTGGCGGATAACATTGGATATGGACTGAAATTAAAAAAGATACCAAAAGCAGAGATTAAAAAACGAGTATCTGAGATGCTGGAACTGGTACAGCTTCCAGGATACGAGAAGAGAAAGCCGTCAGAACTTTCCGGTGGACAGAGACAGCGTGTGGCAATTGCCCGTTCGCTGGTCAATAATCCGAAGGTGCTGCTTCTGGATGAGCCGTTGGGAGCACTGGATCTGCAGCTGCGCCGTGCCATGCAGCTTGAACTGAAGAGGTTACAGAAAAAGCTTGGAATTACTTTTATTTATATTACGCATGACCAGGAAGAGGCAATTAACATGTCCGACCGTATTGCTGTCATGAATAAAGGAACCTTTGAACAGATTGGGACACCGGATGAGATCTATAATCATCCAAAAACCAGTTATGTGGCGACTTTTGTTGGAAATGCCAATATTTTAAAAGGTACTGCGCAGGAAACAGAAGCAGATATTCTCAAAGTTTCACTTGCAGGCAGTATTGTTTCTGCTGTGGCAGAAGGCAAAAAAATTGCTCCAGGTACACCAGTGACGCTGGCTGTCCGCAGTGAGAATATGATTTTTGATGAGACCTGCCAGAGTGGTATGGAAGCGGTTGTTGTTGAAAAAAGTTTTGCAGGCGGACTTCTTCGTGTTGTGTTGAAGCTTGCAGATGGAACAGAAGTTATTGCAAACAGACATGGAATTGATGCCGGTGTGCAGCCGGGACAGAAAGTCACCTGTCATTTTGATGCTGAGAATGCGGTTCTGGTTGATCTTCCGTCTGAGACAGAAAGCGGGGCGGCAGTATGAAGAAACATAAATCCGGCTCTGTCTGGATGATCCTGCCGTTGTATATCTTTACGATCATTTTTGTTGCAGGCCCGCTGCTTTATATGGTGGCATTAAGCTTTGCACAGCCAAAAGCAGGTCATAGTGTGGAGTGGGTATTTACACTCGCAAATTATAAAAAAATTCTTGATCCGGTCTATATGAAAACATTCACCGGTTCTTTCCAGCTTGCTGTGACCAGTACGATCATTATCTGTCTGATCGGTTATCCGTTTGGCTACTTTATGGCGAAGCTTTCTGAACAGTGGAAAAAACGTGCTATGATCTTTCTGATGCTGCCGTTCTGGGTCAATTCCTTGATTCGTCTGTATGGCTGGATGATCATTCTTCAGACAAAGGGGCTTCTGAATCATGCCCTTAAGAGCCTTGGACTGATCGAGAAACCTTTGCGTATCTTGTACAGCTATCCGGCAATCGTGATCGGTATGACTTATGTGCTTCTTCCATTTATGATCCTGTCTGTATATTCCAGCGCAGAAAAATTGGACTGGTCACTGGTGGAAGCGGCAAGAGATCTTGGAGCAAGCCCCTTTAAAGCTTTCTGGACGGTTTCTTTTAAACTGACACTGCCGGGGCTGTTATCCGGTGTGATTCTGACATTTATTCCGTCCATGGGTCTGTTCTTTATTGCTGATATTCTTGGTGGAAATAAGATCGTTCTCGTCGGCAGCCTGATCCAGGAACAGATGACAAAAGGAAACAACTGGCCGTTTGCAGCGGCGCTGGCAGTTGTCCTGATGATCCTTACAACACTGATGATCATGCTGTATCGAAAAGTAACAAATGCAAAAGAATTGGAGGGTGTGGGATGAAAAAAAAGAATTCAAAGCTCTCCGGGTTTTATCTTGGACTGATTTTTGTACTGATGTATCTGCCAATCGCGGTGGTTATCGTATTTTCCTTTAATGAATCAAAGCTTCCTGTAAGATTTACCGGATTTTCTCTGAAATGGTATCAGGAACTGATTCATGATGATGCCATGATCGAGGCACTTGGAAACAGCCTCTTTCTGGGTGTGGTGAGCTGCCTGGTATCTGCTGTGATCGGCACCCTGGGTGCAGTAGGACTTTCCAGGATCCACTGGAAGACAAAAGGGATTCTGGAATATATTTCTATTTTACCGCTGATGATCCCTGAGATCATCCTTGGTATGGTACTGATGGCATTTTTCTATATGATGAATCTGCCATTTGGTATGCTGACATTACTGATCGGTCATACCGTTTTCTGTGTGCCATATATACTGATGGAAGTCAAGGCACGACTGGCGGGCATGGATCCGTCGCTTGAGGAAGCAGCGAGAGACCTCGGAGCCGGTCCCTTCCGGGCATTCTGGGACATCATCTTACCGCTGATCATGCCGGCGGTGTTGTCCGGATCCCTTCTGGCGTTTGCAATGTCCATGGACGATGTCGTCATCAGTATCTTTATCAACGGACCACGTCTGGCAACTTTGCCGATTAAGGTTTATACCCAGATCAAGACCGGTGTTACGCCGGAGGTCAATGCTCTCTGCACGATCATGCTGGTGTTTACGCTGTTGATCCTTCTGGTTTATAACCTGATCGGAAAGCTGACAAAACATAGAACTAAATAATCAGGACCAAAAAAGTCAAAAATAGCAAAAACAATGAATAAACTCTTTTCAATGAAGTCAAAGTAGGCTATACTTAAATTCATAGGCTTCATGAAGAGTTTATAATAAAAGACAAGAGGAGAGAAGGCTATGAAAAAATTAGTAGTATGCGCATTATGTGCAGCAATGGTCATTCCGGCTATGAGCGTATCTGTAAGTGCAGATTCCAAAGAACTTGTACTTTATACATGGGAGAACATGTTTCCACAGGAAGTACTGGATGGTTTTGAAGAAGAAACTGGAATAAAAGTGGTATATTCCAATTTCGACACTGATGAAAACATGTTGGAAAAGCTTTCCATGGCAAAAGGTGGAGACTACGACGTTGTTGTTGCAGATGATTATATTATCGAAACCGCAATCCAGGAAGGTCTTGTAGAAAAACTTGATACATCCAAATTATCCGGATGGGATAACATCAACCCGCTGTATCAGGGACAGTTCTATGATCCGAACGATGAATATACTGCACCATATGGAGCAGGTATTCCGCTGATCGTATATGATCCGGATATGGTAGATATTGATATCAAGGGATATAATGATCTCTGGGATCCGTCACTTGAAGATAGCATTGCACTGACTGCAAACTATCGTGTTATCAATGGTATCACAAACCTTGTACTTGGTCAGGATTTCAATGATCAGGATACAGATGATATCGCTAAAACAGGTGAGAAACTTCTGGAGCTTGCACCGAATGTTCGTCTGATTCAGGATGACAATACACAGGATTCTCTTCTGAACGGAGAGGCAAGTGTTGCATTCCTGTACACTTCACAGGTAACAGCCGCCCTTCAGGAAAATCCGGACCTTAAAGTCGTATATCCGGAAGAAGGTCTTGGATTTGGTGTAATGGGAATGTTCATTCCGAGCCAGGCACCGGACAAGGATGAGGCATATCAGTTCATGGATTACATTCTTCAGCCGGAAAATGCAGCAAAATGTTTCGATTATATCGGATACTACAGCACAAACAAAGCAGCAGATTCCCTGCTTGAGAATCAGGACCTTGTAGTACCGGATTCCGTAACAGAGGGATCAGCAGTAGAAAATATCAGCGCAGAAGCAGAAGAAGCTTACAATAAGAACTGGACAGAGTTCAAAGCTGCCTGCGACTGATAAAATAAGGGGGAAGCAGGATGGAAATCTATAAAGGTACTGCTACCTTTTCAGGAATAGCCATCGGCAAGATACTGTATTACAGCAGAGGGGAATACCAGATACGTCAGTGTCTGGTCAGCAACATAAAAAAAGAAATCAGTAATTTTCAGGAAGCCCGGCTTCAGGCGGTTCAGAAACTTCATGAGCTGTATGAAGCCAACAGGCTTCTGAATGAACAGGAGGCCGGTGTTTTTCTTCGCCAGATTAAACTTCTGGAATCCGAAAGTTACCAGAATGCAATTGAAAGCAGCATTGCCAATGAAAAGGTAAATGCTGCTTATGCAGTTATGATCAACAGAGATGAACTGGTTGAGACATTCCGACATCTGGAAGAGCCGGTCATTCGAAGAAGAATCAATGATATGCAGGAGATTTCCAACCGTCTGATCCAGATACTGGGTGGTGCAGCCATCCGTATTAATCTTGGGGACGAACCTGTGATCCTGGTTGCGGAGGCATTGTCGCCGACTGAGATTATGGAAATGGACAAGGATAAACTTCTGGCTGTGGTCATGCATCATGGTTCAGCAGTATCTCATGCATCAATTATGGCGAAAACAATGGAAATTCCAACTTTGGTCGATGTTGCAGCTGATGATGAGTGGGATGGAAAGACAGCAATCGTAGATGGTTATACAGGAACTTTTTATCTTAATCCGGATGCGGAAATCCAGAAAGAATATGAGATTCGTCTGGAAGCGGATCGAAGAGAGAGAGAGGAACTTCTGAAACTGAAGGCACAGAAAGATGAAACAAAGGATGGCAGCAATATTGGTCTTTATGCCAATATTGGAAATATGAGTGATCTGAGCAGTGTCCTTTTTTATGGCGCCAAGGGAATTGGGCTTCTGCGAAGTGAGTTCCAGTATCTTGGAAGAGAAAATTATCCGAGAGAAAATGAACTTTTCCGTGCATATAAAAAAGTAGCAGAGACAATGGGTGAGAGACTTGCGGTGATCCGTACTGCGGATCTTGGAGCAGACAAGCAGGCTCCGTATCTGGACATTCCGCAGGAAACCAATCCTATCATGGGCAACCGTGGGATTCGTCTCTGCCTTGACCGAAGAAGAATGTTTAAAGCACAGCTTCGTGCAATTTATCGTGCCAGTGCGTATGGTAATCTCGCAATGATGTTCCCGATGATCGATTCTGAAGAAGAAATGGATGAGATATGGCAGATCATTGAGGAAGTAAAAGAGGGACTGCGCGAAAAAGACATTCCATTTAAAGAGATCATGACAGGAATCATGATCGAGACACCGGCAGCAGTCATGATCAGCCGGGAACTTGCAAAACATGTTGATTTCTTAAGTATTGGAACCAATGACCTGACACAGTATACGCTTGCGATGGATCGTCAGAATCCTCTTCTGAAAGACAAATACAACGATCATCATCCGGCAATTCTTCGTATGGTGCGTATGGTTGTGGATGCGGCACATCAGGAAGGCCGTAAGGTTGGCATCTGCGGAGAAATCGCAGCGGACACAGCACTGACAAAAAAATTTCTGGAGATGGGAGTTGATTTCCTGTCTGTTGTTCCGGCGTGTGTACTTCCGGTACGAAAAGCAATTCGTGAGACAGATCTTGGCGGAGAGAAAGTTTCTGCTGTTAAATGAGGATTATAATGAATAAAAAAAGTAAAGTTATTCTTCTTCCCTGTAATTCTTACAGGGAAGAAATTGTTTATGAGAATCTTGAAATCGGACTGGAGCTTCTGGGCGGAATCGAGAATATTGTCGGTAAAGAAGAGTCTGTATTGCTGAAGCCGAATCTTCTAAAGAAAGCGGAAGTTGATAAGGCAGTGATCACACATCCGACGGTTGTGGGAATGTTTGCCCGACTGATGAGAGAAAAAGGATATCAGGATATGGCACTTGCAGATTCCTGCGGAAATGGAACAACTTCTAAAGTGATCCATGGGACAGGAATGGATATGTATCTTGAGAAACTGGATATTCCGGCTATTGATTATACGACGGGAATCCATGTAGACTATCCGAAAGGAATACAGGCAAAAGAATTTATTTTGCCGAAAGAACTTCTGGAAAAAGACTGTGTGATCTCTCTTTGCAAAATGAAGACGCATGCACTGGAACGCATCACGGGAGCTGTGAAAAACAGCTATGGATTCGTTTATGGATTTCACAAAGCCAAAGGTCATACATTGTACCCAAGTGCAGACAGTTTTGCCCGTATGCTTGTCGATCTGAATCAGTATGTGAAGCCGCGGCTGTATATTATGGACGGAATTGTGGCCATGGAGGGGAACGGACCAGGTTCCGGAGATCCTGCTCCAATGAATGTGATGCTGATGTCACGGGATCCGGTTGCACTTGATAGTGTGTTCTGTAACCTGATTCATCTGAATCCGGAGATGGTTCCAACGAATTATCATGGAGAAAAAATGGGACTTGGTACCTGGCGTTCGGAAGAAATTGAAATTGTTACTCCGTCCGGTGAGATTTCAATGAAGGATGCAGTAGCACAGTATGGAAATCCGTATTTTGATGTGGACCGGAGAGTGGTACGTTCCGGTATGTGGGAACGTCTTGCGAAAGCCTTGAATATTTTTCAGAAGAAGCCTTATATTGAGCCGGAGCGTTGTATCCGGTGTGGGATTTGTGTGAAGAGCTGTCCGGTTCCGGACAAGGCCGTTGATTTCCGTAAAGGCAGAGAGAATCCACCAGTATATGATTATAAGAAATGTATCCGTTGTTTCTGCTGCCAGGAGATGTGCCCCGAAAAAGCAATCCAGGTGAAATGATTAGGCCGGAAATTCAATCATGCCTTAAATTGTTGCATGGAAAAGGAGCTTCTGCATTATAGATGAATATGTGTCTGTTTTGCAAAAGCTCCTTTAGATTGTTTGTTTATAAGTTGTGTCCGATCAAAATTTACAAACTGGATCAGTTCAAATAAAAATTATCGCTTATCTGATCGTGTCATGCAAAGCTTTGATGAATGAAGGAGTGGTACCGCAGCAACCACCAACAACAGAAGCACCGTTTTCAATCAGGACTTTCATATGATGGGCGAATTCTTCTGCATTCATGCTGTATACAGCATTTCCCTTTTCATCGATGACCGGCATACCGGCATTTGGTTTGGCGATAACTGGAATAGAAACATTTTCTTTAATGTTTCGAACAACAGATACCAGCTGATCAGGTCCCACTGAGCAGTTGATACCTACAGCATCTGCGCCAGCTGCTTCAAGAGAAACAGCTGCTTCCACAGCATTTCCACCACTGAAGATACTTCCATCAGCTTCAACAGTCATGGTACACATGATCGGAAGATCACATACAGAAGCGGCGGCATCTACAGCTGCAAGAGTTTCTTCAATATTGATCATTGTTTCGGCTGCAATCAGATCAATACCTGCATCTGCCAGAATACGGATCTGTTCCTGATACATATTATAAGCTTCTGTGTAAGTATAATCCCCATCAGCTGTGATAAAAGATCCGGAAGTAGTGATATCACCGGCTACATAGATACCGCTGCCGGCCAGCTCCTTAGAATAGCCGACCAGAGTACGGTTGATCTCTTCAATCTTATCTCTGAGTCCGTGTTTCTCAAGATTTATACTGTTTCCGCCAAAAGTAGGAGCATAGATTACCTGACTTCCTGCCTGAATATAGGCACGCTGCAGATCCTGGATAATATCTTTGTGATCGATAACCCAGGTTTCTGTACAGATACCGCGTGGCATACCACTTGCCATCAGGTTGGAGCCTGTGGCACCATCCAGAATCAGTATATTCTCAGTCAGTTTTCGAAATTCTTCTTTAGTCATATTAAGTTCGTTGCCTCCTTGAAAAATAAATATATAAGCAACTTACCTGTAAGCTCCGCATTTCCGTCGGAAAGTGCTTATTTCAGTTCCCTATTATAGCATGTACCATGTGGGATTACTATAGAAAAATCATTCAACCTGATTTATATACAAAGCAGATCTGGAGGTTATAAAACCAGTAGTGTTTACAGGCATAATCCCGAAAATAATAAAAAGAAGACATCTTTCGACAGAACTCGAAATTGTCTCAGAAGAAAAGTTGTGCTATTTTCTATATATATTCTTTACCGGCAGTTCTGTCGGAGATTTTCCCAAATACAATATTAATATAAGTAATGGAATCAAAATGCAGGAGGTAAAATAATTGAATCTGTTTGAGTACACGTACTGCGGGAACTACAACCGGCAGATACAGAATCTGGCCAGAATCGTCCTGGAAAAATGGAGTTTTGGAGGCAATGATGACAATGGAATCCTGAAAGGGTATCTGGAGCATACATTTCAGCGGGTATATGAAGAAGAAAAATTACTGGAGACAGAGGAATACGCAATTTTTAATACAGGACTTTTTAATATGTATTATCAGCCGGTCTACGCATATTTTATCCCAAATCTGGTGCCGGACAGGCAGAGATGGTTTCTGGACGGCTTCTACACAGAATATCATTTATTAAAATCAGGAATTGTCAATCTTCCGAAACGTGCAGCATATGTAACAGATCCGGCAGAACTTATTTTTGATACCGGGCTGGATATCGTGCCTCAGTATGAACATATTTTTGAAGAAACGGAGAATTGTCAGAGACTTCCGGAGACGATTCGCGGCAGTGTGATGAAAGTACAACTGTTTGACGGCGCCCTGCGGCAGACAAAAAGAATGCTTGAGGCCGATTATCGGACAGCCATTCCGCAGTATTATAACCATGGAATCCAGTTTCTCATTCCTGTCTGTCTGCAAAATCCGGACAGAGCTGATCTGGCACTTGCCTGTGTAAAGACAGAGGATGGGAGCAAATATCTGGGCAGGACATGTCTGACATTAAAAATGGCATATCATAATGCAAGACTGCTGGCAAAAATCCACAGTAGCTGGCTTTATCCGTGAAGAGATGATCGCAGCAATAGAGAGTGATACAGGAAAAACATGTAATCTTTCGTTGAGCGTTGCTTCGGACAATAAACCATCGTTGAAAATCAGCTGTACAGAAAATCTTGTTACTGTACGGAAAAAAGATCAGAATATCTTAAAAGTACCGTATTATTTTATGTTAAAATCTCGCAAAATCTATTGAAATCGTAACGCTTTTATGATACAAAAATAAAGTTGTTATTAATAATTTTTCTTATGAAAAAGAGGGGATACTTTTTAGGGAGGAACAACCAATGAGCAATAAGCTGATCGACTTGATCGACATTTCCAAATCCTACGGGATGCAGACAGTTCTGGATGAATTGAATCTTTACATCAGGGAGAATGAATTCCTGACATTACTTGGTCCGAGTGGATGTGGAAAGACTACTACACTTCGTATTTTGGGAGGGTTCGAGACACCGGATAAAGGGCGTGTGATCTTTGACGGGCAGGATATCACGAATTTTCCGGCGAATAAGCGTCAGCTGAATACCGTATTTCAGAAATATGCGTTGTTTACTCATATGAACATTGCGGATAACATTGCTTTTGGATTAAAGATAAAGAATAAAAGCAAACAGTATATTTATGACAAGATCAAATATGCATTGAAGCTTGTGAATCTGGATGGTTTTGAGAAACGCATGCCGGATTCTTTGAGTGGTGGACAGCAGCAGCGTATTGCAATTGCACGTGCAATCGTAAATGAGCCGAAGGTACTGCTTCTGGATGAGCCGCTCGGTGCGCTGGACCTGAAGCTTCGACAGGATATGCAGTATGAGCTGATCCGTCTCAAAAATGAGCTGGGGATCACCTTTCTGTATGTAACACATGATCAGGAAGAGGCACTTACCATGTCTGATACGATCGTGGTCATGAATCAGGGGTATATCCAACAGATCGGAACACCGGAAAAAATCTACAATGAGCCGGAGAATGCTTTTGTGGCGGACTTTATCGGTGAGAGTAATATCATTTCCGCGACAATGGTGCAGGATCGTCTTGTTAAGATACTGGGTGTTAATTTTCCATGTGTGGATGAAGGGTTCGGACAGAACCGGCCGGTTGACGTTGTCATCCGTCCGGAAGATATCGATCTTCTGAAACCGGGGCAGGGAAGCATTGACGGTGTAGTCACACATATGATCTTCAAAGGTGTACATTATGAGATGGAAGTCATGGCGAACAACTATGAGTGGCTGGTGCACAGCACAGATATGTTCCCGGTTGGAGCAGAAGTCAGCATTCATGTGGATCCGTTTGATATCCAGATCATGAAAAAACCGGAATCGGAAGATGAGGAGGCGGTAAACATTGAAGAATAAGCGTTTGCTTGCCGGTCCGTATCTGTTCTGGTCCGTGTCATTTGTAGTGATTCCGCTGTTGGTGATCGTGTATTATGCATTTACCAGTAATGAGGGTAGTTTTACATTTTCCAATCTGGCACAGATCACGACACCGGAGAATCTGAAGGCACTTGGCATGTCCATTCTTCTGTCATTTTTGAGTACGGCAATCTGCTTGATTCTGGCATATCCGCTGGCAATGATCCTGAGTCAGAAACAGGTAAACCAGACAAGTTTTATTGTGCTGGTCTTTATTCTGCCAATGTGGATGAACTTTCTTCTCCGTACACTGGCATGGCAGACATTGCTTGAAAAGAATGGCGTCATCAACAGTGTTTTAAGTTTCCTGCATTTACCGGCGCTGGAGATCATTAATACACCATATGCCATCATTCTTGGAATGGTATACAATTTTCTGCCATTTATGGTGCTTCCAATCTATAATGTACTGATTAAGATTGACAGAAATGTTATCAATGCAGCACGTGATCTGGGAGCCAATTCCGTACAGACTTTCTGGAAGGTCATTTTTCCACTGAGTATTCCGGGTGTGATCAGCGGTATTACGATGGTGTTTGTACCGGCGCTGACAACCTTCGTTATTTCTGACCTTCTTGGGGGCGGAAAGATCCTTCTGATCGGTAATGTCATTGAGCAGTCATTTAAACAGAACAGCAACTGGCATGTTGGAAGTGGTCTGTCCCTGGTACTGATGGTATTTATCATTGCAAGTATGGCACTTGTGGCAAAATACGATAATGAGGACGGGGGTGCGGCATTTTGATCAGAAAATATTTACAGAAGATATACCTGGCCCTTATTTTTATTTTATTATATGCCCCGATCGTAACGTTGATCGTTCTGTCTTTTAACCAGTCTAAGACAAGAGCAAAATGGGGTGGATTTACACTGAAATGGTATAAAGAACTTCTCAAAAATGAACAGATCATGAGCGCGTTTTATACCACACTTATCATAGCGTTTGTTTCGGCTGCAATCGCAACGGTCATTGGCACGGCCGCTGCAATCGCGATTCAGGGAATGAAGCAGAAGTGGAAGACCATGTATATGGGACTTACCAATATCCCGATGATGAATGCGGAGATCGTGATGGGTGTGTCTTTGATGCTTCTTTTTATTGCATTTCATATGACACTTGGCTTCGGAACGATCCTGATCGCACATATTACGTTCAATATTCCGTATGTGATCTTAAGCGTATTACCGAAGCTGAAGCAGACGAACCGTTATACATATGAGGCTGCGCTGGATCTTGGTGCATCACCGGTCAAAGCGTTTTTTAAAGTTGTTTTCCCGGACATTGTACCGGGAGTACTTTCTGGATTTATGCTTGCATTTACCATGTCTCTGGATGATTTTGTAATCACGCATTTTACAAAAGGACCTGGAATTGATACACTTTCCACAAAAATCTATACAGAAGTTCGTAAAGGGATCAAACCGGAGATCTATGCACTTTCCACGATCATGTTTGTGACAGTTCTGGTGCTGCTCCTTTTGATCAACTATTCACCGAAGGAAGAAGAGGAAACTGTGGTCAGAAAGAAAAAAGTCCGCAAGCCTTCCAGAGTGAAAAAGATCCTGATTCAGCGTGTAGTTCCTGTTGCAATCTGTATTGTCTTTATTGGTGGTGGTTTCTATTATGCAAAAGAAAACGATGTCATGAATGGAGAGAAACTGGTTGTATACAACTGGGGCGAATATATTGATCCGGAAGTCCTGACGATGTTTGAAGAAGAAACGGGAATTGATATTGTTTATGAAGAATTTGAAACAAATGAGATTCTGTATCCAAAGATCAGTTCCGGTGCGATCGCATACGATGTGATCTGCCCGAGTGATTATATGATTCAGCGAATGATTGAAAATGATCTGCTTTCCGAGATTAATTTTGATAACATTCCAAATCTTAAAAATATCGGAAAACAGTATCTGGAGCAGTCAAGGCAGTTTGATCCGGAGAATAAATATTCCGTGCCGTACTGCTGGGGAACTGTCGGCATTCTGTATAACAAGATGATGGTAGATGAGCCGGTGGACAGCTGGTCTATTCTCTGGGATCCGAAATACAAGGATAATATTCTGATGCAGGATTCAGTCCGTGATGCATTTGGCGTGACACTGAAATATCTTGGCTATTCTCTGAATTCCATAGATTTGGACGAGCTGACTGAGGCAAAAAATCTGTTGATTGAACAGAAACCGTTGGTTCAGGCATATGTGATCGACCAGGTGCGTGATAAAATGATCGGAAATGAAGCTGCACTTGGTGTAATCTATTCCGGTGAGGCAATTTACACACAGAAAGAAAACCCAAATCTGGAGTATGTGATCCCGAAGGAAGGATCCAATATCTGGATCGATTCCTGGGTAATCCCGAAAAATGCAGAACATAAAGAAAATGCAGAAAAATTTATCAATTTCCTCTGCAGACCGGATATTGCGTTGATGAACTTTGAATACATTACGTATTCTACGCCGAATGAAGCTGCGAGAGAACTGATCGAGGATGAATCTATCCGAAACAGTGAGATCGCATTCCCGGACCTTTCCAAATATGATAATCTGGAAACATTCCAGTATCTTGGAACAGAGGCTGACCAGGTGTATGGCGATCTCTGGAATAAAGTAAAATCCTCATAAAGCATAAAACAAAGAAAAGACTTTCTATGGGAAATGGATTTCTGTAGAAGGTCTTTTTTCTTGCGGAAAAATGTCTGACAGAGGTATAATACAGAAAAAGAAAAGTCATATGAGGAGGGTGTACTGTGGCAGAGGAAAGAACATCCAATTATATCAAACTCTGTGATGAGTGGGCAGAGAAATTCCTGCAGATGGAAAAAAAGGAATTGATGAATCGGCTTCCGGAATTGAAGGAAGAGGATGGCTATCTGAAAATCACACATTTTGGTGTGCCATTCGGAATTCGGCTGGACAATGGAAGAATTGACCGGCTGGATGGCAGAGCTAAGGCAAATACAACAGAAATGCTGAATATCTATACACTTCTTGGCTATGTAAAAGAAAATGCCTTTTTTATGGACAAATGGGTTCCGTTTGCAGATCTACGGAATGCACGACCGTTTGGACCGGCATACAAGATTGGTGTGACAGATGTTTTTGCGGCAACTTTTTCCGGTCATACAAAAGAGCTGGAAAATGCTTTTGAAAAATTAAACGGGCTCAGACTTCCGCTGGGAGATGTTGGATATCAGATTGATGCATTTTCGTGCGAGCCGATGCAGTTCTATTTTTGGGATTGTGATGACGAATTTGAAGCACAGGCGAATATTCTGTTCGATTACAGTGCGACTGATTTTAATCATGTGGAGAGTGCGGTATCTACAGCTGAAATGGGGGTACGTCGTCTGGCAGAACTGGCAGGACTGCCTCTGAAGGGAAAAACTTTTGAGATGAGCTGATTGTGAAAACGATGGAACTGAAAAAAGTAATGTTGAAAGCAGATATCATCTGTCATATCGTCTGATTCTTTTTGCTGCGACGGTACTCTCCGGCGGTCATACCGCAGTATTTTCGAAAACTCTGTGCCAGATAACTCTGCGAAGAAAATCCGGCAAGATGAGCGATATCCGAGATTTCATGGTCTGTATTCTCCAGGAGATTTTTGCATATTTCGATCCGGCGGTGGGTCAGGTAGCTGATCGGAGAGATTCCGTAGTAGCGCGTGAATTCGTGACTCAGATAATACTTATTCAGATGGCTTAAGCTGGCAAGCTGTTCCAGATTGATGTCATCGCTGTAGTGGGAATCCAGATATCGCTTGACGAGGGCGCATTCTTTGCTTGGATGAAAGGATGGAAACAACTGAAAATCAGAGACAGCAAAACGGCGGAGCTGAGAAATCAGAATGGCAAGCGTGTGTTTGCAGATCTCTTCATAACCATCATTTTTTTCATCCAGTTCCTGAAAAAGAGAATGAAAATAAAATAAAAGGTCGGCGTGCTTCTGGCGGCAGTGAAAGATCTGGAATTCCTTCTGATCATGAAAGGAAAAACTGATCCCGTCCACACCGACCGTATAATAAGAAAGTGGCGAGGCACTTAAGGAAATTTCCGTGTGCTGAATATGAGGGTTGACGATGATCAGATCGTCTTTTTTAATAGAAAAATGCTGGTTTTCAATCAGGAATTCTCCACTTCCCTCACTGACGTAAAAGAGTTCCGTGAAGGCATGGGTATGTGGGATGCTGGGCCAGTCTTCCTCATAATGAGAAGAAGAGGCATTCACCAGGACTGCTTCCGTTGAAAAAGGCGTATCATCTGAAAAAGAAAAAAACTGTGTGCTCATATGTACCTCCCAGGACCGAAAAGTTTTTCAACTGTCAGGATAGCACAAAAGATAAAATACCGCAAGATTTCTAAAAAGTATAGCAAGAACAACGTTGAAAAACAGACAAAAACGACGTATTCTGATAGTATCTGAAATAAAACAAAAACAGATGATAAAAGAAATCTATAAATATAAAACGGAGGTACACATATGAGCCAAAACAAAGGCAGAGTTACGATTCCGACAAACCTGGATGTGGTAAAAGAAACACTGGATATCGTGGAAGAATGGGGCGCAGATGCGATCCGTGACTGCGATGGAACAGAGTTCCCGGCAGAACTAAAAGATACGGGTGCAAAGATCTACGCTACCTACTATACAACAAGAAAAGATAACGCATGGGCAAAGGCAAATCCGGATGAGATCCAGCAGATGTACATCATGAGCTCTTTCCATACAGCAACAGATGAGAAACTTGAGATCCACCTTATGGACCATCTCTACCCGGACATGCTGAAAGTAAATACCCGTGACGATATCACCAGATGGTGGGAAGTCATTGACCGTACCACAGGCGAAGTCGTTCCGACAAACCAGTGGTCTTATGACGAAGAGAGCGGAAATGTCGTGATCGCACCGGCGAAGCTTTTTCATGAATATACCGTCAGCTTCCTGGCATATATCATGTGGGACCCGGTACATATGTATAATGCAGTTGTAAATGACTGGAAGGACGTGGAGCCGCAGATCACTTTTGATGTGCGTCAGCCAAAGACAAGAGCGCATTCCCTGGAGCGTCTCCGCCGTTTCCTTGATACACATCAATATGTGGATGTAGTACGTTTTACGACATTTTTTCACCAGTTTACCCTGATCTTTGATGAGCTTGCGAGAGAAAAATACGTAGACTGGTTCGGCTACTCCGCATCTGTCAGCCCATATATCCTCGAACAGTTTGAAAAAGAAGTGGGCTATGCGTTCCGTCCGGAATACATTATCGACCAGGGCTACATGAACAATACATACCGTATTCCGTCCAAAGAATTCAAAGATTTCCAGGCTTTTCAGAGAAGAGAAGTTGCGAAGCTTGCCAAAGAGATGGTAGACATTGTCCATGAATATGGTAAAGAAGCTATGATGTTCATGGGCGATCACTGGATTGGCATGGAGCCGTTTATGGATGAGTTTGCATCCATCGGACTGGATGCTGTCGTTGGAAGTGTCGGAAATGGTGCGACTTTGCGTCTGTTCAGCGATATCAAGAATGTAAAATATACAGAAGGACGTTTCCTTCCGTACTTTTTCCCGGATACCTTCCACGAGGGCGGTGATCCGGTTAAAGAAGCTAAAGTAAATTGGGTGACAGCAAGACGTGCGATCCTCCGAAGCCCGATCCAGAGAATCGGTTACGGCGGCTACCTGAAACTTGCTCTGGAATTCCCGGATTTTGTACAGTATATCAAAGAGGTATGCCAGGAATTCCGTACACTCTATGACAACATCCAGGGTGTGACTCCGTACTGCGTGAAGAGAGTAGCAGTCCTGAACTGCTGGGGCAAAATGCGTTCCTGGGGCAATCACATGGTACATCACGCAATTTATTACAAACAGAATTATTCTTATTTCGGAATCATCGAGGCTTTGAGCGGTGCACCGTTTGATGTTTCTTTCATCAGCTTTGATGATATCCTGGAAAATAAGGATCTACTGAAAAACTTTGATGTTGTGATCAACGTAGGCGATGCAGACACTGCACAGAGCGGTGGCGAGTATTGGGTAAACGAGAAGATCGTCACTGCAGTAAAAGAATTTGTCTACAACGGCGGCGGTTTCATCGGAGTCGGCGAACCGGCAGCTCACCAGTGGCAGGGACATTATTTCCAGCTTGACGATGTGCTTGGAGTAGAAGAAGAAAACGGCTTCAACCTGAACAAAGACAAATACAACTGGGAAGAACACAGAAATCACTTTATCCTGGCAGACAGTGACGGAGACGTTGATTTCGGCGAAGGCAAAAAGAACATCTATGCACTTGACGGAACCGAGATCCTGATCCAGAAAGACCAGGAAGTGCAGATGGCAGTCAGAACCTTCGGAAAGGGCCGCGGTGTCTATATCAGCGGACTTCCATACAGTTTCAAGAACAGCCGTGTCCTCTACCGTGCAGTCCTCTGGTCCGCATCCGCAGAGGAAGAACTGAACTGCTGGTATTCCACAAACTACAATGTAGAAGTCCACGCCTATGTAAAGAACGGCAAATACTGCGTCGTAAACAATACCTACGAGCCACAGGATACCGTTGTATACAAAGGCGACGGAAGCAGCTTCGAACTTCATATGGAAGCAAATGAGATCAGGTGGTATCAAATCTAGTTATCATAAAATGACGTAAAAAGACTCCGCAGAAATATGTACTTTTAAGTGACATTTTATTCTGTGGAGTTTTTCTGTATTATTAAATAGAGAATGCTGCATGGGAGAATAATAAAATGAATGAGTTATCATTGGTCTTTGACAGGCCGGCAGAAGCATGGAATGAAGCACTTCCTCTTGGGAACGGATCTATGGGAGCGATGTCATATGGACGGCTTCGAAAGGAAAAGGTTGAACTGAATCTGGATACACTCTGGTCCGGGACAGGAAGAGATAAAGAAAACAAAAATACAGATGTGGACTGGGAGTTTTTGCACCAGAAAATTTTTGATGGAGAGTATGAAGAGGCGGAAGCTTATTGTAAAGAAAACATCCTTGGTGACTGGACAGAGAGCTATCTTCCGGCAGGAAATCTGTATATTGATACAAATGTACCTGAATTAAAAGAGCATGGATCATACCAGAGACAACTTTCGCTCAGAGATGCACTGGAACAGGTCGTATATCGTCAGGACGGACAGGTATATCAAAGAGAATTTTTTACAAGTATGTCAGAACCGGTCATGGCACTTCATTACAAAGCAGACGCATACAGTAATCTGGAGCTGCATATTTCCCTGGACAGCCAGATAGGGCATGCCTGTTCTGCGTTTGGGACAAATGGCCTTGTACTGGAGGGACAGGCTCCGATATATGTGGCACCGCCTTATTATTCTTGTGAGCATCCGATCGTCTATGAAGGGGGAAAAGGAACACAGTTTGTAATCGGCCTTTCCGTGCAGGCACCGAAAGGCTGCGTCTGTCAAAAGGATAACACGCTTCTGGTAACAGCAGAGAATGATGTGTACATTTATCTGTCTGGGATAACAGACTTTCAATCACAGGATTCTTATTTAGCCAGGAAGAAACAGATGCTGGAACGAATCTGTAACCTTTCGTATCCACAATTAAAAGAATCTCATCAGAAGGCATACGAAGCATATTTTGACCGGATGGATCTTACGCTGAATCCTGGTGTACAAAATGATCTTGTGATAAAAATGTTTCACTATGCCCGTTATCTTATGATCGCTTCCTCGAAGCCCGGCACACAGTGTGCAAACTTGCAGGGAATCTGGAATCATGATCTGAGAGCTCCGTGGAGCAGCAACTATACGGTAAATATTAATACAGAAATGAATTACTGGATGGCAGAGAAAGCGAATTTAAGTGACTGCCATGAGCCGCTGTTTGATCTGGTCGAACGGACTGCCTCGCGGGGAAAAAAGACAGCAAAAGAAGTCTATCATCTGAATGGATGGGTGAGTCATCACAATCTGGATATCTGGGGTCATTCCAGCCCGGTTGGCCATTTCGGACAGGATGAAAATCCCTGTACATACTCTATGTGGCCGATGAGTTCCGGATGGCTCTGCTGGCATTTATGGGAGCATTACCGCTATACACTGGATAAAGACTTTCTGAGAGAAAAAGCATTTCCTCTTATCAGAGGTGCAGTAGAGTTTTATCTAGGCTACCTGGTACCTTATGAAAGATATCTCGTCACAGTACCATCTACATCGCCGGAAAATACATTTACAGCGCCGGATCAAGGTGCCCATAGTGTGACGTTTGGTTCAACAATGGATAACAGTATCCTGAAAGAACTGTTTGGAAACTATCTGAAAGCCTGCGAGATCCTTGGAATCACAGAACTTACGGATAAAGTAAAAGCGGCACTTGAAAAATTGCCGCCTTTTAAGAGGGGGAAAGGCGGGCAGCTTCAGGAGTGGTTCTTGGACTATCCGGAAGTGGATGTGCACCACAGACATGTTTCACAGCTATACGGTCTCTATCCCGGAAATCTGATCCACAGAGAGGATGAGGAACTTCTGGCTGCCTGCCGTGTGGCACTGGACAGAAGAGGGGACGAGGGAACCGGCTGGTGCATGGCATGGAAGGCGTGTCTCTGGGCGCGGCTCGGAGATGGAGAGCGTGCGTTGAAGCTTTTGAAAAATCAGCTTCACGTTACAAGAGAAGAAAACTGCAGTCTGGTCGGTGGCGGAACCTACCCGAATATGCTCTGTGCACATCCACCATTTCAGATTGACGGAAATTTTGGGTTTGCTGCAGCTGTGCTGGAAATGCTGGTGCAGTATCAGGACGACAGGATTCTTTTTCTTCCGGCGCTTCCGAAGGAATGGAAGGATGGAAAGATAAGGGGTCTCAAAGCACCGGGCGGCATTACGATTGATTTTGCATGGAAGGACGGCAGGATCACGGAATGCAGTCTGAAATCGCTAACAGATACGGTGCGTACACTTTTGTACAACGGAACAGAAAAGGAGATCACGCTGAAAGCAGATTGAGATTTACTGGTGAAATCGTTTCCCGTATTCCGAAGGGGAAATTCCCATACATTTTTTAAACAGTCTGCTGAAATAGAGCTGGTCATCAATTCCTACCATTGTGGAGATCTCTTTGAGAGAAAGTCGGTTGTCTTTGATCATGGTGGCGGCTTTTCGTATTCGGAGGTTGTTCAGATAACTGGTGATGCTTGTTCCGACTTCTGATTTAAAAACACGGCACAGATAGCTGGAACTTAAGCTGACATTTGCGGAAATGGAGGACAGCGTGAGCCGGTGCATGTAATTTTCTTCGATATATGCGAGGGTTTTGGCAATATCGTCTGTATAATGTCCTTCATTTATGGTAAAGGTCTGATAGGTATTTCTGGCTTCCTCATAGTCCGGAAGATTTTCCTGATATGGCATATCCGGGGCGAAGGACTGGTACATGGTGAAACGGTTGTACAGCTTTTTTACGAGCTGAGCGACTTTCATCTGGCCTGCATCCAGTTCTTTCTGGGAAAAGACTACCAGTGCACTGTAGTCGTTCAGTACAAGGATATATGGCTGCAGTACACCCTGTACTGCGTCCAGAATCATATCACACAGAAGTTTTCCCGAGATAGAAAAAGCTTCATTGGACAGGAATTTTTCAAAGGTCACATAGCAGACGGCGCATGGTTCCTGCATAAAGCGCAGGTCTGTGCCGGCGTTTTGGATCGTAAAAGAGGAAAGGGAAGATTCTCCCTCAAAAAAGGAGAGGAGCAGGCGGGTTCTGTTTTCGGATACGGTTTCCGCTGGAACAGAAATTTTCCTGTCAGCTTTTTCATGCAGCTTTTCGGTCGTTTTGTTCAGGCAGGCGAGAAGGGTGTCCGGACTGATCTTGATCTTTAACAGATAGTCTGCCGCGCCCAGAAGAAGTGCGCTCCGCACAGAATCAAAATCTTCATAATTGCTGAGTACGAGGATCTCTCCGGGATAATTTTTTTCTTTCAGGGTACGGATTAGTTCCAGCCCGTCCATTTCCGGCATTTTGAGGTCAGTGATGATCACATCCGGCTGATGCTTCTCGATGAGAGGCATGGCTTCCAGACCATTCGAAGCAGTTCCGCAGATGGAAAAACCGTGTTCTTCCCAGGGGAGGATCGAGCGGAGAGCAATTTTTACAATGGGTTCATCATCTATAATAAGTATACTGTACATTTGGGTCCTTTCTGAGGTACTTGTTTATTCTTCTGGATGTTGTGACAGGGTATCGGCATAAAGCTCTGGCAGTGTCAGGGTGCAGGTGGTACCCTCGCCCGGGTGACTGTTGATCTTCAGCCCGTATTTCCGGCCAAAGTTCAGATGGATACGATCATTTACATTTGCTACGCCGATTTTTTTGCGGTCTTTGTGCGGGTTCAGATCAGTCTGAGTCATCTCGAATCCTTTTCCGTTATCCTGAAGTTCCAGGATCATATGTCCGTCTTCTTCCCAACAGGTAATATGGATCTTCATGACAGAACCATCATCGGAAGAACCATGCATCACGGAATTTTCCGCGAGCGGCTGCAGGATCAGTTTGGGAACGAGGCAGGAGAGCAGTTCGTCATCCTCAATGTGGAAAGAATATTCGAAACTTCCTGCATATCGGATGCGGAGGATGGCAAAATAATTTTCCAGATTTTCCAGCTCTTCCTGCACGGTGATATATTCGTTCTTATTCGTGAGCGTATTCTGAAGAAGACTGCTGAGCGCCTGGATTCCGTCACTGACGATCTGGTCATTGTGCATGGCTGCCACAAAGCGCAGACTGTTTAAGGTGTTAAAAAGAAAATGAGGATTGAGTTGATACTGGAGCATCTGAAGTTCCAGCTCTCTTTTTTTCTTTTCCTGTTCTTTTTGCTGTTCGAGAAGATTCTGGATGGTATCTGCCATGTGGTTCATGCTGCCGGACAGGTCCGAAAGTTCATCTTTGTGGTTATCCTGAATACGGATATTCAGGTTTCCGTGGGATAATTCTTTACAGAAATCCAGCATGCTTCTGATCGGGGAGGTGATTCCCGGATATACCATTGCGACGATCCCGATGCACATGAGGACCAGGATCACTGCCACGATCAGGATTCGGCGAAGCATGGTATAAACTTCGGAATTGATATAATGATAAGGCATAGTGTACACAAAAAGCTGATTGAGATTTTTATTGAAAATATAAGTGACCAGCTGTTCTTCGCCATCTTTGTGGATGCTGAAGGAATCAGTCCTGGAAGGAAGCTTCTGCTGGATATTTTTGAGAAATTCGCTGTCAACTTTTTCACCGAGTGCGATATCTCTGTCCCAGGAGGAAAGAACAGTACCGTCCATGTTCATATACATAATATTAGAAGAATCTGCCAGTCCCACCGGTTCGAGGACTGTCTTGGAAAAAATCTTCTCATCGATGGAAATCAGGGTGTAACCGATCACGCGGCTTTCGCTGTACTGTTCATAGATCCTTCTTCCAAGGACCAGAATGTCTCTGTCACGGTAGGTGTGTACATACGCCCATACATCCTGATTTTCCAGGCGCAGCCGGTCGAGGAGCATGTCTACATCATCCTGATAGAAACCGTCATAGCCAAGATCATAAAAAATATTTCCGTCGGTATCATATACGGTGATATTTTTGGCCTGTGCCGGATAGATGATCTTGGTGCGAACCATATGTTGGATCTCATTGATCGCCTGATTTTTCTCAATATCTGACATATCTTTGTTCAGAAGCCCGTCCTTGATCTCTTCGCTGATGCAGATAGAGCCACACAGATACTGATATTTTTCAATCTCACTTACCATATTCAGATTGATCATCGATAAAGTCTGAGAAATGGAAGCAGAAAGTTTTTCCCGGAGTGCTACGGAAAAGATATGAAAGGAATAGCCACTGATTCCTGCCAATGGTATAATGGATATCAGCAAAAGAGCGATGACAAGCCTTGTTTTGATACTGAATTTACGAAATCCCTGATAACGTTGTTTTTTATTCATTTTTCTCCCCGCCTTTTTATCCATTATACTAAAAAAAGTCAGGATAATCCATCCAAAACACAAATAGAAAAAGATTGTACATATTTATCACAAGAAAATCTATATCATATAATTTTTACAAGAAAAAGTTCCATAAGCAGGGCTGTTTTGTTAATTTACTACAAAAATATTTTGCCGTATACTGTCATCATAAGGCGAACGTAAAAAAGCCAGAACGAAGGAGGAAACAAACATATGAAGAAAAGATTTGCAGCTTCTGCTATGATCCTTGCGATGAGCGCAGCTAGCGTACTCTCACCACTCACTGCATTTGCAGACGCGGAAGAACAGGAACTGAACATCGCAATCTTCCAGGGTGGATACGGAGATGCTTACTGGAATCAGATGGTAGAACTCTTTGAGGAAAGTCATGAGGGCGTGAAAGTAAACATGACCATCAGCCCTACCATCGGTGATATCATTCGTCCACAGATCGTTGCCGGAAATGTACCGGATTTTATCTGCCTGAATGATGGCGGTGAGGACGGCGTGATCCTTTCTCTGATCAAAGAACATGCACTTCTGAACCTGAACGATGTTTTTGATGGCGAAAACTATGCAGGAACCGGTACACTCCGTGATGATATCACAGATGGAATCCTTGCAAGCAGCAAGTGTGCACCATATGGAGATGGCGATATCTATCTCGCACCGTTCAACAGCGGTCCACAGGGCCTGATCTACAATAAGACATTCTTCGACGAAAACAATCTGGAAGTTCCGAAGACCTGGGATGAGTTCTTTGCACTTGGTGATACAGTCAAAGATATCGACGGACGTTCCCTCTTTACTTATCAGGGAATCTATCCGGGATATATGGAAGAAATGCTCTGGCCGGCAATTGCAAATGAGTGTGGTGAAGAAGCTCTCACAAAGATCGCAAATTATGAAGAAGGCTCCTTTAATAATGAAGGCGTGCTGAAAGCCCTCACTCATATCAAAGAGATCGCAGATAAGGGATATCTTCTGGAAGGTACAGTAGGTATGAATCATACAGAATCCCAGACAGAGATGATGCTTGGAAAAGCTGCTTTTATCACAAATGGAACCTGGATGGAAAATGAGATGCAGGATGCTCCGAGAGAAGACGGATTTGAGTTTGCCATGGCTCCGATCCCGACAGAGAATGCAGATGATGTTCACTATGTATTCGACAGCTGCGAGCAGTTCTCTATTCCGGCAGCTGCAAAGAATCAGGAACTCGCAAAAGAATTCCTCCGTTTCCTGTACAGCGATGAATCTGTATCTGCATTTGCAGAAGCTTCCGGTGCCCTTTACGCAACAAAGAGTGCCCGTGAAGTGGCAAAAGACAAACTTTCTACAGCAATCTACAACATGTACGGAATCTATGACGAAGCAAATGCCTCTTCTCTGATCATGAGCTTCTCAGCAGTTCCGGCTGACTGCAAGATCAATCCAAAAGATGAGATTTTTAACCCGATCACTTCTGTTATGAACGATGAAATGACAGTAGAAGAGTGGGCACAGAATGTAGAGGACGCTTTTGCACAGGTTCGTGCAGACCAGGAAGCTGCCAAATAAATATCTTTTTTGTTATTTACAGAATGAATGTTGTCCGATTAAGCGAAAAGGCTGCTGCACAAGGTATGCGGCAGCCTTTTTTTACCCCAAAATGATTTGAAATCTGAAAAAAGGAGTGACCAGACGTGGTAAAAAAGCCAAAATTATTTATAGCTTTGTGTACGCTTCCCGCGTTGATTCTTACGATTGTTTTTATGATCGTACCGATGCTGAATGCCATCTATCTGTCATTTACCAGTTCCACAGCACTCAGTGTTGGATTCAACAGTAAGTTTGTATTTCTGGATAATTATATTTATATGTTCAAAGACAAGGACTTTGTGCAGGCGCTTTTTAATACGTTTAAACTGATGCTTGTGATTCCGGCTCTGACGATTTTTCTGAGCCTGATATTTGCTTTCATCCTTACACAGGGAGAACTTCGGGAGAAATCTTTTTATCGTACCGTATTCTTTTTTCCGAGTGTTGTATCCATGACGGTTGTCGGGATTGTATGGTCTTTTGTGTTTAATCCGACAAGAGGAATCCTCAATCATATGCTGGATCTGTTTAACCTGTCTTCCTGGAAACATGCCTGGCTCGGAGAGGGAAAAACAGCGCTCTGGTGTATCGGTGCTGCACTGGTATGGCAGGCGATCGGTTATTATATGGTAATGCATGTGGCTTCAATCGACGGGATCTCTCAGGAAATTTACGAAGCTGCCTCGATCGACGGAGCGACCGGAGCCCAGAAGTTTTTCAAGATCACGATCCCGCTTCTTCGTAGGTCCATCGGAACGACTTATATCCTTGCTCTGTCAGGAACGATCAATCTGAGTTTTACCCTGTCCAATGTCATGACGGGAGGAGGTCCGAACGGTGCTTCCAGTGTCCTTCTGCAGTATATGTACACGCAGGGTATGCGGAATGCAAACTTTGGCTATGCGATGGCGATCGCCATGTTTACGCTTATGCTTGCAATCGTGCTTGCGATGATCTCACGAAAACTGTCAGCTGAGAAAGAATAGGAGGGACACTGATGAAAACTGTAAGAACCTGGTGTATCAGGATCCTGATGATTCTGTTTACGATTATTTTTCTTTATCCGCTTTTCTGGAATTTGATGTCTGCGTTCAAGACGAATGCGGAATATCTGACAGATCCTTATGCGCTGCCGGTATCATTGAATCTGGATAATTTTGTCGCTGCATGGCAGAAGGCAAATATTGCAGCGTATTTTGGAAATTCTGTGTTTGTAACGGTATTGTCTACGGCATTGCTTCTGCTGTTTGTCATACCGATTTCTTACGTACTGGCAAGATACCGCTTTGCCGGGAGCAAACTGATCTCCACAATCTATATGGCATGTATTTTCCTCCAGGCAACGTATATCATGATCCCGCTTTTCCTGGAATTGCAGGCAATCAATGGGCTGAATAATCTGCCGGTACTCTGTCTGGTCTATGCGGTCATGCAGTTCCCGTTCTGCATTTTTACTCTGCAGGGCTTTATGTCTGCTGTGCCAAAAGACTATGAAGAATCTGCCCGGATCGATGGTGCCACAAACCTTCAGCTTCTTCTGAAAGTTATGGTTCCGCTTGCAAAACCGGGAATTGCAACGATCACAATGTTGAGCGCAATGGGATTCTGGAACGAATATCCGCTGGCACTGGTCCTTCTGACCGATGATGCCAAAAAGACCCTTCCGATCGGAATGGCAAATCTGTTTGAGATACAGAAGTATGCGACAGACTGGGGTGCACTGTTTGCGGGACTTGTGATCATTATGATCCCGACCATGATCATTTATCTGATCGGACAGAGATATCTGCTGCAGGGAATCGGGGCAGGCGGCCTGAAAGGGTGAATTGGATTTTTTTGAAGAAGGAGAAGAGATATGCCGACAGATCAGGAATTGATTAAGATTGTTCCGTCGAAGCGTCAGCTTAAGTATCAGGAAACGGAATTTTATGCATTTTTTCACTTTGGGATGAATACGTATACGAACCGGGAATGGGGAGACGGTACGGAAGGTCCCGGGGTTTTTGATCCGCAGGAATTTGACGCCGGGCAATGGGTATCGGCGGTGAAAGCGGCAGGAATGAAAGGCGTGATCCTTACCTGCAAGCATCATGACGGATTTTGTCTGTGGCCGACGAAATATACGCAGCATAGTGTCGCTTCGAGTCCATGGAAGGATGGAGCGGGGGATGTAGTACGGGAAGTTTCGGATGCCTGCCGCCGTTATGGCTTGAAGTTTGGAATCTATCTTTCTCCGTGGGACCGGAATCAGCCATGTTATGGAAGAGGGAAGGAATATGACGATTATTATATCGCACAGTTGACAGAACTGCTGACCGGGTATGGGGAGATATTCAGTGTCTGGCTGGACGGGGCCTGTGGGGAAGGTCCGAATGGAAAGAAGCAGGTTTATGACTGGGAGAGATATTATGCATGTGTACGGAAGTATCAGCCAGATGCCTGCATCTGCGTCTGCGGACCGGACATCCGATGGTGTGGAAATGAAGCCGGCGATGTAAGAAAATCAGAGTGGAGTGTAGTTCCTGCGCGGACAGCTCTGGCAGAAAGTGTGCAGGAAAGAAGCCAGCAGTCGGACGATGAAGAATTTCGCCAGAGGAAGATCACCAGTGATATGGAAGACCTTGGAAGCCGTATCGCTCTTGAGGGCGAACATGATCTGATCTGGTATCCGGCAGAGGTAAATACCTCGATCCGGCCGGGATGGTTTTATCATCCGGAAGAGGATGGCCAGGTGAAAAGCCTGGAAGAACTGGTCCATATTTATCTGGGGTCTGTTGGTGGAAATGCAACGTTTCTTCTGAATATCCCGCCAATGTCGAACGGGCTTCTGCATGAGAATGATGTGGAGCGTCTGAGGGAACTGGGAGAATGGCAGCAGAGAAGTTTTTCCCGCAATCTGCTGGAGGAATCCCACAGACCGGTGGAACTTGTCTTTGCATTGGATGAAGCAGAAGATGTCGGGTATCTGGTACTAAAAGAAGAAATCCGGAATAGCCAGAGAGTAGAGGCTTTTGAAGTATTTGTAAGAG